>Ga0187833_10000290_pt1 | contig 58608 bp, 57 predicted proteins | sample ETNtaG_37_FD_167968 | JGI IMG/M metagenome (GOLD analysis project Ga0187833, IMG submission 167968) | Marine microbial and viral communities from oxygen minimum zone, Eastern Pacific Ocean - ETNP2014_SV_400_PacBio MetaG (Illumina Assembly) | ecosystem: Environmental > Aquatic > Marine > Hypoxic...
CCGAGCGTTTAAGGCGTGAGATAAGCAGGCGGCTTCATAACAGCCCTCTGTATTGCTCAGGCCTGCGTGCTCCTTGGAGGATGGGTGCGGCGAATGATCGGGGATAGCACCTGATTGGACACGTGAAAATCCCACACTGCTACGGTGCCATTGTCAGCAAACGCCGCGACCAGTTCTGGGATATCGGCAAGATCGGTGACTTTCTTTCCATCGACCCCGAATCCGCGAGCGATCGCCGCGAAATCACTGTGCTCAAACACTGCACCATCGAGAGGAAAACCTTGTGAACGCAATTTATGCACCTCCGAGCCATAGCCACCGTCGTTCATCACGACGATCAGGATATTCATCCCGTGACGCTTCATGGTTTCCAATTCTTGTACATGCATGAGTAGACTGCCGTCTCCGTCGAACAGAACAACGGTTCGCTGCGGATGCGCAGCCGCTACCCCCATGGCAAAAGAGGTTCCGTTGCCGATGGCGCCGAACTCGCGGATGGTCAGAAACCTGTCCTGGGGGCGAGAGGGCATATGCGCAAAGAAATGCGCGCAATGGCCCGATGAGTTCACCATTTCCCAGTCGTTGGGTAAGGCGGCTTCCAATGCCTCGACCACCTCACGCGGGTCTAAAAGTCCGGGTTCGATCTCATAGGTAAAATTGTCGGCCCTGGTGTTGCGGATGCGATCGGCTATTGCATCGCTACGCCAGGTTTGCGCCCGAACTGGCAACGCAGCCGTTAACGCCGCCACCGCCAACTGCGCATCAGCACGCAAGTGATAACCAGCAGTTTCCTGCCCCTGGTTGACTGCGACAGGTTGCAGATCGACATGTAGTGTTTCAGCCTTAGGCCAGAGTTGTCCACCACCACCCGCATGCAAGGCCAGTGAGCAACCAACGGCAACAATCAAATCGGCATCGGCCAGGTATTTAAGCCCGACCGCGGTTGTAAAGCTTCCCGAGATGCCGATGCAAAAGGGGTCATCGTGAAACAACCCCCTGGCAGGCAGCGTTGTCGCCAGTAACCCGCCGGCTTTGGATGCCAATTCACGGCAGGCACCTCCCGCATCGGCTTCGACCGCTCCCATACCGGCAAGAACCACCACCCGATCGGCTGCGCCGACCAGTCGCGCTGCCCTGGCCAGATCATCGGGGTGCGCGGGAAGCGGCGCGGGACGTGGTAATAGTTCACAAGAGGGGCTGGGTAAATTTACAGGCCCATCCCAGCTTCGGTTCTGCAAATCAAACGGAACCCCGATCACCACGGGGCGCCGTTCGCGCCGCGCCTGCACGAATGCATCACGCACCGCAACAGGCATAAGCTGGGGCATATGCAGGCTGTGATAGGCGGCACCGGTCGCAGTAACAAGCGGCGCCTGGTCAATTCCCTGGTTGTACCAACCACTTTTCAACGGAGCCTCGCCGGCGAATACCACAACTGCCAGGTGAGCACGCACGGCCGCGGGGAGTGTAGTCATCAATTGCGTTACACCGGGTCCGCAAGTGACGGTCGCAATTCCTACCTCCCCGGTTTTTCGCGCATAGGCCATTGCCGCGGCTACCGCGCAGTGCTCGTGCCTGACATAAATCATCCGGCAACCCTGCTCGGACAGACGCGCGGCCCAGTTCATGTTAGCGTCGCCCAGTAACGCAAAACAGGTGCTTACACCCTCACGCATAAAGACACTGGCGAGGATGTCATAGACATGCGGCTTTGGTTTATTCATCATTGCAATTCGGGCAGGTATATATCGGCTCCCCTAACACCAGAAACGCACGGCGCAGGGCGCGCCCCGCAAAGTCATGAACCCAGCGGGGCTGTTGCTGCAAAATACTCACCCGCCACGAGATTGTATAGGTAACTAAAGCATAAGGGCTTGTACTTGCACACCCCTTAGTTGCAACCGGGCACAAGGCCAAAAAAGATAATAAACGCCTCGGTGTAGAGAGTAATCTCGACTGCCAGAACCTGCTGCCCCATATTTGTGCCACCGAACATTGTCCACATGGGGCGAAAGGCATAAGTAACTGAAAAGATGGTGGCTATGGGTGGACTTGAACCACCGACCCCGGCATTATGAATGCCGTGCTCTAACCAGCTGAGCTACATAGCCACGGTGGGTGCGCGAATTTAACGCGAAACCCTCAATAGAACAAGAAAAAATCGGTCAATCGCGAGTGACAAGAGGCGTTTCCCGTGGCAACCCGGGGCAATACCAGTGGCATGATCTGACGCGAATAACCTTCAGGAATAGCCCTAAAAGTGTTGTACTATAAAGTGTGAGTAGATATCCTGAATCTCAGGAATCAGCCTAAATCAAAACCTATCAAAGGAGGAAGCGGTATGAGTAGATTCGATTACGACATCTGGAAACTCCAAAAACGTGTCACGAGTGGTGGAATGAACCGTCGTGAATTTGTCAAAGCTGCTACTGCCATGGGGTTTGCCGCTGCTGCACCGGCACTTTATAGCCAAGCTGCGCACGCTACGCCGAAAAAGGGTGGAACCTACCGAGTTGGATTCGGCGGCGCCAACACAGGTGACATGCTGGATCCGGCCGATAACGGCGATACCTTCATGATCAATATGAACATGGGTGGGTGTCGAAATGCCCTGGTTGAGGTCAACGCCAATGGCCAGGCTGTGTCTGAATTGGCTGAGAGCCTCGAGCCATCAGCCGATGCCAAAACGTGGGTGGTTAAGCTGCGCAAGGGCATCGAATTTCACAGTGGTAAAACTTTCGATGCTGACGACGCGATAGCATCTCTTGAGCATCACCGTGGTGAGGATTCGACCTCCGACGCAAAAAGTGTTGCCAACTCTCTGGGCAACATCCGCAAAGATGGTCAAAACACGCTTGTGTTTGACCTCGAAAGCGGCAATGCCGATTTCCCCTATCTGTTGAGTGACTACCACCTGCTGATGGGCTCTGCTGACAGCTCCGGCAAGGTCGACTGGGCCTCAGGTGACGGAACCGGCGCTTTTGTGGTGAAGAGTTTCGAGCCGGGGGTACGGGCGCATATGGTTCGCAATCCCAATTACTTTAAATCCGGGTGCGCCAACTTTGATGAAGTGAAGTTGACGGCGATCAACGACGCGGCGGCCCGTATGAATGCGATGGTGACAGGCCAGGTAGATGCAATTGTCCGTTGTGATCTCAAGACCGCCCCCATGCTTGAGAAAAAATCCGGGGTCAGTGTGCTCCAGGTATCAGGTACTAAGCACTTCACCTACCCGATGGATGTCCGCCAGGCGCCGTTTAACGACAACAACGTGCGTATGGCGCTCAAACACGGAATTGATAGAGAAGCTTTCGTTAACACGGTCCTTCGCGGCTATGGTTCCCTGGGTAACGATCATCCCATCAGCTCCAACCAGAACTACCATGCCGGTGATCTGCCCCAGCGTCAGTATGACGTCGACAAGGCTAAGTGGTATCTCAAACAGGCCGGCCTCACTAGTCTAGATGTCGAGATTGCAGCTGCAGACGCGGCTTTCAATGGCGCAGTAGATGCAACTCAGCTTTACTCTGAGGCTGCCAAGGCGGCTGGCATCAATATCAAGGTTAACCGGGTATCCCCCGACGGTTACTGGAATAACGTCTGGATGAAAGTTCCATGGAGTGCGTGCTACTGGTCGGGTCGTCCTACTGCTGACTGGATGTTTACCATTGGCTACAAAGCTGGCGGTAACTGGACCGACAGTTACTGGGATAACGCTCGTTTTGAGGAACTTTTAGTCGCAGGGCGCGCTGAGCTGGACCAAGCCAAACGCAACGACATTTATGTTGAGATGCAGACTATCGTCTCCAATGAAGGCGGCGTGGTAGTTCCTTGCTTTGCCAACAATGTCGACGCGGCATCTGATGCCCTGGGGCGGCCTGCCAAACTGGCCGGCAACTGGGAACTGGATGGCTCACGCAGTATGGAGCGCTGGTGGTTCACGTAAGCCAGGTATAGCAGCAACTACCCTTTGAGCAGTTGCTGCTAGATTTAAGTAGAAAAGGCCCGGATCCTTGCCGGGCCTTTTCTTACCTGAGCTTTAATTTCTGTCGTTATGAAAAACTCGTTACTCAAACTGATCCTGAGGCGTCTCGCTCTCGGCATCCTGACGCTGCTCGCCATTTCTTTGTTGATTACTGTAGGTGTTGAAGCGCTATCTGGGGATGTCTGCACAGCCATGATGGGGCAAATGGCTTCCGAGGATAAGGTCGCGGCTTGTCATCGGACGTTGAACCTCGATCGGCCAATGCACATTCGCTATGTCGAGTGGCTGGTAAATTTTGTCCAGGGTGACATGGGTAAAGCCCTAACCAATCACCGGGAGGTTGCTGATGTGATCGGCAATCGTGTTGGAAATACTTTTTTCCTGGCCATCGCATCAGCCCTGATCGCCATACCCCTCTCCCTGGCACTGGGTGTTGTGGCCGCGCTTTACCGAAACTCATTTTTTGACCGATTCATCTCAATGGTCACCTTGAGTGGCATTTCTGTTCCCGACTTTTTTATCGCTTATATCCTGATGGCGATATTTGCGGTCTCATTTGGGATTTTTCCAGCGATCTCGAACGTGGACGAGTGGATGAATCTCAGCGAACGCATTATCGCCTCGGCGCTTCCCGTGTTGACGCTCACCCTCGCGGTTAGTGCACATATGATGCGGATGACTCGGGCCTCTATCGTCAGTCTGATGGCCAGTCCCTATATCGAAATGGCCAAACTGAAAGGTGTGAAACCCGGAAGAATTATTGTTTTCCATGCATTGCCCAATGCCTGGTCACCCATCATCCAGGTGATCATGCTGAATTTAGCCTGGCTCGTTGTGGGCGTGGTCATCGTCGAGGTCGTTTTTGTTTACCCGGGGCTTGGTGCCCTCATGATCGACGCCGTGTTCCTGCGTGATATGCCTATCGTACGCGCAACTGCAATGATATTTGCGTCCGTGTACGTGATCCTCAACTTACTCGCCGATATTCTTTCTATGGCGTCAAACCCCAGACTTATGCATCCAAAGTAAGTAATCATGAAATTCTGGCAGCCACTCAAAGAAATGAACTGGGCCAGTCGGTTCGGGTTTTTTGTCGTGAGCCTTTTTGGTTTATGCGCAATTTTCGCACCATGGCTTGCGCCTTATGGCCAGAGCCAGATTGTGGGAGATGTATGGGAACCTTTATTTGGAAAATTCGTTTTTGGCACAGACCAGATCGGTCGAGACATGCTGTCGATGCTGATATACGGTGCCCGAAATATGATCGCTCTAGCGCTGTTGACCACCGCGTTTGCTTTTGGCTTAGGGGCTCTATTGGGCTTTCTTGCAGCGATCATGCGTGGCTGGGTTGACCAGGTACTGAGCCGATTCGTTGATATTATCATCTCGATTCCGACACTGATCTTTGCGTTGATCGTTCTTTCGTCCACGGGAACGTCTGTTTTTGCCCTGGTCACGGTAATTGCAATCATCTATGCCATGCCGGTCTACCGCATCGCTCGCGCGGTGGCGATGGATATCGAGGTCATGGATTTTGTGGAGGCCGCCCGACTTCGCGGCGAAGGACTTTGGTGGATCATGTGTAAAGAGATACTTCCCAACGCCTTAACGCCACTGGCGGCAGAGTTCGGCCTGCGCTTTTGTTTTGTTTTCTTGTTGATCAGCGGACTTAGTTTTCTAGGTCTGGGCTTGCAGCCGCCGCTGGCAGACTGGGGTGCCATGGTACGGGGCAACTCAGATGGTATCGCCTGGGGTTATTTGCACCCACTAGTACCCGCAACCTGCATCGCCTTGCTGACAATTGGCATCAACCTGATTGTCGATTCTGCCGTGCAAAAGGCCAGCGGCCTGCGTGACGATCAGTAGGCGTCACTCCGTCACCCGGCAAGATAATCACTGCGCTCAAGTGTCGAGTGAAAAACCGATCGTTAATTCTGGGGTATGACGTCCGGGAAGCCCTCAGCACGTAACTCTTCGCCCGTTGCTTCTTCCATCATCTTGACCACGTGAGGAGTCCACGCATCTCCACCGTAGCGCTCCCGTGATGCCTGGAACATCTGTTCCACCAGGGTTGCGAGCTGCAACGGCACATCCAGGCGACGGCCGAGTTCAGTAACAAAGCCAAGATCTTTCAGCCCAAGATCGGTGGTAAAGCCGGTATTAAAGCTACCGTTGAGGATCACCGGGGCCCAGTCCTCAAATTCACGACTGCTGCCGGAGCTGGCAGTAATCGCCTCGTAGCATCTGGCCAGATCGAGACCGCCGCGTTTTGCCAGCATCAGGCCCTCACCCATGGCTACAAGGTCGATCAGGCACAGCAGATTGGTAACCGCCTTGATCAGCGATGCGTTACCGATTTGCCCCATGTATACAATCTGGCCACTCATGATCTCGAGCAAGGGCCTCAAGCGCTCAAAAACGGCCTCGTCACCGCCCACCAACAGCGTCATCTGCCCGGTAACTGCCCGATGCACTCCACCAGTCGCTGGACATTCGAGTACATCGATACCCCTCTCGCACGCCAGCGATGCAAGGCGCTTCATCTCATCTGCATCAGTGGTGCTCATTTCAATCCAGCAACTGCCGGCTGAGAGTGCTTGCAGCGCACCGCCCACACCGGTCATGACCTGGGCACAAATCGCCGGTGAGGGTAAACAGGTAATCAGGGTGTCAATGTGATTGGCCGTATCCTGTACTGACCCGGTACCAGTCGCCCCAGCGGCGACCAGTTGCTCGACCGCTTTGCTATCCTGGTCATAAACCTGAAGCGAGTGACCTGCTTGGAGAATTTTTTCTGCCATTTTTGCTCCAAGCATGCCCAGCCCGATAAATCCGCAATTCATAGATTTGACTCCTTTGCGCTATCAATATTGTCGGAGAATGCTCAACAGGCACTCATTGATCACGGCCGCCACCGGAGAACTGGTAGAAAAGCCGGGTATGGTGTGGATTCAGAAATGGCAAGAATTGCCCCGGGGAAATAACAATAGGGCAATATTATCAGCCCCGCTCGACGTCCCCGATAGAGGCGCAACCCAATCGAGAAAATAATTCAGACGTTAAAACGAAAATGCATGATGTCGCCATCGCTGAGGACGTAGTCTTTTCCCTCCAGCCGTAACCTGCCCGCTTCACGTGCACCGTGCTCTCCACCGTTGACGATAAAATCGTCATAGGCGATGGTCTCAGCGCGGATAAAACCACGCTCAAAATCCGTGTGTATCTCGCCCGCCGCTTGAGGCGCTGTGGCACCGATACGCACCGTCCAGGCTCTCACCTCTTTAGGTCCGGCGGTAAAAAAGGTCTGCAATCCCAACAGAATATAGCCCGCCTGAATTACCCGGTCGAGACCTGGCTCTGCCAATCCCAGGTCATCTAAAAAACTACTGCGTTGGTCTGGATCCAGCTCTGATATCTCCTGCTCGATCGCAGCACTGACCACAACCAACTGCGAATGGGTTTTTTGAGTATGTTCACGCAATTGCGCTACCTGCTCGTTGCCGGCAAGATCCTGCTCTGAGACATTGGCTACGTAAAGCACCGGTTTGGCGCTTAAAAGACATAACGGCATTAATGCCGTTGCCACGTCGCTGTCCTGCAGCAGTCGTTGAAAACCCTGATCCGCATTAAGCGCTTGGTGGGCCTGGCGTAGGCATTCCAGCTCACGCAGAATTTTTTTGTCGCCGGTTTTAGCGGCCTTGGCAGTTCGCTCGATGCCGCGCTCCAGTGTCTCCAGGTCAGCCAGTGCCAGCTCGGTCTCGATGGTCGCCACATCGGCCAGCGGATCTACCTTGCCGGCAACATGGGTGATGTCGTCATCCCTGAACGCACGCACCACATGAATAATCGCATCCACCTCGCGGATGTGTGCAAGAAAACGATTACCCAGGCCTTCCCCTTTCGAGGCGCCGGCGACCAATCCGGCAATATCGACAAACTCGATCGCGGTGGGTATGACTGACTTGGGGTTGATCAGCGCCGCAATTTTTTGCAGGCGCAGATCTGGCACCTCAACGATACCGACATTGGGATCGATAGTGCAAAATGGATAATTCTCGGCCTGCGCGCCAGCCCGCGTCAGAGCATTAAAAAGAGTCGACTTGCCGATATTGGGCAGGCCCACGATCCCGCAACGAAATCCCATTCAGAGTGTGTCCTTAGCATCGCGGTGCAATACATTCATCGCCAACTCCAACTCACCGTCGAGTAACTCGTCCACTCGTTCAACTGCGCGGTCTATCGCGTCAAAGATTGCATTACGATCCACAGCGGATGGTTTTTGCAGCACATAGTTGGTCACCTCATCAGCGTTTCCGGGATGACCAATACCGATCCGCAGCCGTACAAACTCCCGTGAGCCGAGTTTCGAAAAGATGTCGCGCAGGCCATTGTGGCCGCCGTGCCCACCGCCACGTTTCACGCGCACACTGCCTGGTGGTAGATCCAGATCATCGTGTACCACCAGTATCTTTTCAGGCGTAAAGTCGAAGTAATTTGCAACACTCGCTACTGGCGAGCCGCTTTCGTTCATGAAAGTCTCTGGCCTGAGGACCCGTACCCGGTGGCGATCGATACGCAGATCTGCCAACGCGCCTCGAAAACGGTTTTCCACACGCAGGTCCATTGGCCAGCGCCGGGCCAACACATCCAGAAACCAGAAACCCGCGTTGTGGCGGGTCGCCTCGTAGCCACTGCCCGGATTGCCCAGGCCAGTGATCAGTGAAATGGCTGCCATATCTGTCCGACCAGATGGTACACGTACGCCGCCGGACGGCGCACGTTCAGGCCCGGGTTAGCGTACCCCGCAGGTTGCTTATTCCTCGCTTTTCGCGCGGTCGCTATCGGCCGGCGTCGCCTCGTCATCTGCCGGCTGATCCTCGGCCAACTCGCCTGTTTCAGCCTCATCAGCCTCTTCGAGCTCTTCTTCCTCAACCACCTTAGGCGCTGTCACAATGGCCACCGTGGGGTCTTCACCTTCGTGGTAGGCAGTGGCTGTCAACTCAACCGCCTCAGGTAGTTGTACCTCCGAAAGGTGCAAGGACTGGTTCATCTGCAGTTCAGAGACATCAATGGCAATATACTCGGGCAGATCTTTAGGCAGGCAGGTGATATCAAGCTCTGTCATAGGGTGCGCCAAAATACCGCCATCAATCTTCACGCCAGGAGCCACATCAGCGCCTTCAAAGTGCAGCGGCACCTTCATGTGCAGTTTTTCGGTTGCCTTGATTCTCTGGAAATCAATATGCAACACGATCGGTCGGTGCGGGTGCATCTGCACCTCGCGCAGGATCACCTGCTGCGAGCCGGCATCGGTCTTCAGATCGATGATCGCCGAATGAAAGGCCTCTTTTCCAAGGCTGTTCATTATCTGATGATGATCCAGTATCAGGCTTTCATTGCCCTTTCCTGCGCCGTAGACAACTGCCGGCACCTGTTTATCATGGCGCTGGCGCCGGCTTGCATTGGTGCCAAACGCTTCCCGCGGCCGGCCATCGAGTTCGTAGTTACTGCTCATTACAGGGTCTCCTTACACTGGCGCCCCAGGCGCCGTCTTGCTCTCCCGGAGATACCGGGCTGATTAATCCATAAATAGGGAGCTGACCGAATCACCACTGGCTATCCGCCGGATTGATTCAGCCAGCAAGCTGGCAATACTGATCTGTCGAATCTTCGCGCAATTACTTGCCTCGACTGACAGCGGGATCGAGTTGGTCACTACGACTTCGTCCAGTTCCGACTCTTCAATACGTTCGACCGCTGAGCCGGAAAGCACCGCATGGGTACAACAGGCCTTAACCTGCGTCGCGCCGGACTCCTTCAGGGCATGGGCCGCCTCACACAAGGTGTTGGCAGTATCCACCATATCGTCCATCAGCACGCAAGTGCGATTATCGACCGAACCTATGATATGCATGACCTTGGCCTCGTTAGCCCGAGGTCGGCGCTTATCGATGATGGCAAGTTCAACGCCAAGTTGCTTGGCCATCGCCCGCGCCCGGACCACGCCGCCCACATCTGGTGACACCACAATCAGATTTTCGGGCTCCTGACGCCACAACTCGCCGTTAAGCACTGGGGCCGCATAAATGTTGTCGACCGGGATATCGAAAAAACCCTGGATCTGGTCCGCGTGCAGATCCATGGTCACCACCCGGTCTGCGCCTGCAATGCCGATCATGTCGGCAACGAGCTTAGCTGTGATCGCAACCCGAGCTGTTCGCGGTCGACGATCCTGGCGTGCGTAGCCAAAATATGGGATTACAGCGGTGATACGCTCTGCCGAAGAGCGGCGCAAGGCATCGATCATCACCAGCAGTTCCATTAAGTGATTGCTCGCGGGCATACAGGTCGGCTGGATCACGAAAACGTCGGCACCGCGAACATTTTCCATGATCTCGACGTTGACCTCACCGTCGCTGAAGGTGCCCACCAGGGCGCGGCCAATGCCAATGCCCAGGCGATCAGCCACTTCGCTGGTCAGCGCCGGGTTGGCGTTACCGGTAAACAACGTCAGGTCATCAACTGCCATGGAACTCTTGTCGCTTTGGTGTCAGGGGTTGGAACTTTAGCAAGTGGCTGGGGTGCCAGGATTCGAACCTGGGAATACCGGAATCAAAATCCGGTGCCTTACCACTTGGCTACACCCCATCAGATTCATCGGCAAACGCCGGGTTCTGGTTAATTCCCCGGGCAACCAGGCCACTGTATGTGGCAGGCAGCTGGTCAAGAATCTGCTGGCCAGCCTGATCATCGGCCACTGCCACGAAAGCCGCTGACCCACTGCCCGACATCCGCGCGGGACCAAATTTGCCCAGCCAATCCAGGCACTGCCCTACCTCAGGAAACTGTCGTCTTGCCACCGGCTCCAGATCGTTGCGCCGATCACCCTCAAATGGGCCCGGTATTCTGATTCGCGGGCTGTTTCGTGTCAATTCGCGATCAGCAAATATAGCCCCGGTCGAGACACTGGCTTGGGGCCAGATCACACAGTATTGCTGCTCTGGCAGGGTTACCGGCAATAACCGCTCGCCCACTCCCTCACCCCAGGCTGAGCAGCCACCGACAAATAACGGGACATCGGCCCCTAACGTCAGTCCAAGTTGAGCCAATTCTGCCCGGCTAAGACCTGCATTCCATACCCGATTCAAGGCTACCAGCACGGTGGCAGCATCGGAACTCCCACCGCCCAGGCCCGCCCCAACAGGGATTCGCTTAGTAAGATGAATATCGGCCCCAAGGGTAGTGCCGCTTGCTACCTGCAGGGCGCGCGCTGCGCGTACACTGAGGTCGTCATCAGGCAATTGCGGCGCACCCAGGCGCCGGATCACACCGTCACGGCGAGCATCAAAATCCAGCGTATCACCATAATCGAGTAACTGAAAAAGCGTCTGCAACTCGTGCAGTCCATCGTCACGCCGGCCAACTACGTGTAAAAACAGATTAAGTTTTGCGGGTGCCAGCCAACTGCTCATTGCTCCATCTCTTTTGTGCTCGCCGGCTCACTCCAGTGCTCGATCAGTAGTTTGACGATTAGCATATCGCCTTTAAGGCCGCCATCGGCCGAAAAGCTTTTCACAGTATCAGGCCAGGCCATCATTCGGATCTTACGGGGTAGCTCCTTTTCGTCGAACACCGCGTACTCAGAATAGGTGATATCCCACCCCAGTTGACTGAGTAAAATCAAAGCGCCGCGTGTATCCGTTTTCAATACCCTGACCTCACTTGGAGCCGGCAGGCCCCGGATCCAATAGCTCAGTTCATCGAGGGGAATATGCCAGCCGGTGCCGTCAACAAGAACCTGGCTGGCACTGTCCGCCTCAAATTCCTGGCCCTGGCCGTCGCGCAACCGGGCGCCATCTTCATCAATCCACAGCCGGGCTTTGCCACCACCAAAGGCACCGAAAAGATCAATCTGACTCTGTTGACCTTCACGCACCCAGCGCAGGTGTGCACTGGCACCCGACTTCGAGGTGCGTACAGCGACGCGCCCACGCAGATTCCACTGCCGCAGATTATTAAGCTGTTCCTGGCGTGCCACCCAAAGCGCATCGGCTGCACTAGGCGCCAATGCCGCAGACGGTATCCCGGCGCAGCCACCACTCAGCAGCATTGCTGCGAGCAAGACACATCCGGCACGGATCACTGGCCGAATTTCCGCAGCGTATCAATTAGTACCGGATTGTCGGAATCATTGCTCTTGCCGTCTTCCCAGGCCAAGATCGCCTCTGCCTTGTCGCCCAGATGCCACAATACCTCACCCAAATGTGCAGCAATCTCGGCATCGGGCTGCTGATCCATTGCCAGAGTCAGGTATTCAAGCGCAAGCTTCAGGTTGCCCCGCCGGTAATGCACCCACCCCAGGCTATCGAGAATATAGGGATCACCCGGTAACAGCACAAGCGCCTTTTCTATAAGTGCCAGAGCTTCTTCGAAACGCTCGGTTTTGTCGGCCAGTGTATAGCCCAACGCGTTGTAAGCATGCGCATTCTGGGGATCCAGCTCGATGAGCCGGCGCATATCGCGCTCGTGTTCGACCACCTGATCCAGCATCGCGGTCACGAGGCCACGGGCATAGAGCAGATCGAGATCATCCGGCAGATCAACCAGCGCGGCATCCAACAGCTTCAGCGCCTGCTCCGGCTGGCCGCTGTCGCGCAGCACCTGTTCGCGTGCCAGGTACACCCGCACCTGCTCATCGCGTGACTTTGGTATGACATCAGCCAGATGTTCCAAGGCCTCATCGATACGCCCGGCATCTGCGAGGACAAAACCAACCCGCATTTGCGCGTCGAAATACAACTCCCGTGAAGCCACCTCTCGCAATAATGTCAGCGCGACATCGTAGTCGCCCTGTTCACTGGCGATTCGACCAAGATAAAGTCGGGCGCGATCCTCGTTGGGGAAACGCGCCAATACATGCTCAAAATGCTCACGGGCACGAGCCAGATCACCGCGGTCGAGGTTGAGTGCGCCGGCTGCGTACAGAGCATCGATACTGTCTGGGTCAGATTCGAGCAGTTTCTCGAACTGTGCAAGCGCCGCACGATTCTCGTTCCATTGTGCCAGCAACCGGGCATAAGTCAGACGAAACCGAGGCCGGTCAGCATAGGCATCGAGATACTCGTTGGCGTAAGCACTTACTCGCTCGCGGTCACCGTGCTCGCGAAGGTATGAAAACTTCAGCAGCGCAGCTTCCTCCCACCCAGGTGTCAACTCCATGGCCCGGTCAAGCGCCGCTTGTGCTGCCTCCTCATCACCGACGCGGTAGCCAAGCCAGGCGGCTGCCCATTGTGCCGAATCAAGTTCATGGTAATGAGTGGCGATGCGCTGCATCAAACCCAGCCAACGACCCGGATCCGCCTGTTGCCCCAGGATCTGTACAATATGCTTCAATAGGACAGCCGTTTTCTCGGGCATCGTGTCGATCAACTCTACTAACGCATCGAACACAGCCTGCCCACGGTCGAGCATAATCAAGGCCTGTAGCCGCATAGTCAGGGCCCCTGGATCCTCCGGGGTAATCGATACCAGCAGTTCACTGAGTTCCAGGGCCCGCTCAAACTCGCCCACTTCTATGGCCAAGGCAAAAGCACGTACCGTAACCCGCGCGTTACCCGAAAGTATTGCTGCGCGGGCCATAGCCTGTGCCGCAGTGACCGGATCGCCGCGACGGGCCGCTACATCGCCAAGCAGATATTCAAAGATCAGATCCTGGGAGAGACCGGCCACCACCAGCGGACGCTGCTCTTGTGCACTGGCGCTATTGGGTGCCGGCGCAACGCCGACACAACCGGCCAATGCCAGTAAACTGCATAGCAGGCCAGTCGTGGAAAAATTGAAGTGCGTCACGTAAAACTCGCAAACAAACGCCCATCGGCGCTCAATCACTCAGAATAGCAGAATCGTCGCCCTAACGGTGAAGGCGCCTCGATCCGCCAGGGCGGTTTTCGCCCAGCGCTTAGCGCTAACGGCCTTACACCGGCTCGGGGTCAGTGAAAATTGCATCCAAAAATCGTAAAATATTGATTCCATGTATCTTCTCACTCTAGGCCTCAATCACCGCACGGCCCCGGTTGCCCTGCGTGAACGAACCGCGTTTTCGCCGGAACAATTACCGGACGCGGTTCGCTCCCTTGTGGCAAACCCGCAGGTCCAAGAGGCGACTATCTTATCGACCTGCAACCGAACCGAGATTTATTGTCGTCAGGAGCAGGTAGCAACTGCCCCGGTTTTTAACTGGCTTCGTGAATACGGTGATCTGCCTGAAGATGCCCTGAATAGCTCAACCTATACGCTGCCCGGGGAACAGGCAGTCCAGCACGCCTTTCGCGTGGCCGCGGGTTTGGACTCCATGGTGCTTGGAGAGCCTCAGATCCTCGGACAGATGAAATCCGCCTTTTCCGTCGCTCACCAGGCAGGAACTACCGGCAAAATCCTCAACCGCCTATTCCAGCACACCTTCTTGGTTGCCAAACAGATCCGTACGGATACCGCAATCGGTGCCAGCGCTGTATCCGTGGCTTTTGCAGCAGTCGATCTGGCCAAGCGGATATTCTCGCGACTGCAGGAACAGACAGTACTGCTGATCGGAGCCGGAGAAACAATAGAACTGGTGGCGCGCCACCTCAAGCAGAATGAAGTTCGCCACATTATCGTCGCCAATCGGTCCATTGAGCGCGCCCAGGCGCTCACCAGCCAATTGGGCGGTGAGGCCATCTCGCTCGCCGAGATACCCGCCCGACTACATGAAGCCGACATCGTCGTGGCGTCTACCGCGAGCACTCTGCCGATCCTCGGCAAGGGTACCGTCGAAAGTGCACTACGCAAACGGCGGCATCGACCCATGTTCATGATCGATCTCGCGGTTCCCCGCGATATCGAGACAGAGGTGGACGAACTCGATGATGTCTTCCTGTATACGGTCGATGATCTGCAAAACGTCGTCACTGCCAACCAAACCTCGCGCCAGGAAGCGGCAGTCGAAGCCGAGAAGATCATCGACCTGCAAGTCATGCGCTTTATGCACTGGATGCGCTCGCTGGATTCGGTGCCAACTATCCGTTCTTTGCGCGACAAGATAGAAGCACTCGGTGAGACTGAGCTGGAAGATGCCCAGCGGCGCCTTGCCAACGGTGAGAATCCGCAACAGGTTCTGGAGCATTTCGCCCGCAACCTCTCGCGCAAATTTGCCCACGGACCCAGTCAGGCGCTGAAACAAGCTGGCCAGGAAGGCAATGCCAGCCTGATCAGCACTGCCCGACGACTGTTCAAGCTCGCTCCTTAAGTATGAACCCGACGATGCGAGTCAAACTCGAGCGCCTGCTTGAGCGCCAAGAAGAGATCAACGCGCTGCTCTCAGATCCCACGGTGATTGCCCACCAGAACTCATTTCGTGATTTGTCGATCGAACTCGCCGACATTAGCCCGGTGGTAGAGCATTTTCAGCGCTACCAGATCCTGGATGGAGAACTATCCGAAACCCGCGGCATGCTGGAAGACGGTGACCCCTCGATCCGGCGCATGGCTCATGATGAGATGCCGCGGTTACAATCCGAGCTAGAGCAGAGCCAGCAGTCGCTTCGCAAGTTGCTCATTCCACGCGACCCTAACGACGAGCGCAACATCTTTCTCGAAGTGCGGGCCGGCACCGGCGGCGACGAAGCTGCGCTTTTTGCCGGTGACCTCTTTCGCATGTACAGCCTTTATGCAGAGAAACGCAACTGGCAGGTCGAGGTCGTGAGCCAGAGCCCGGGTGAGCACGGCGGCTACAAGGAGATCATCAGCCGTGTTGCCGGACGCGGCGCCTATTCACAGCTGAAGTTTGAATCCGGCGCCCACCGGGTGCAGCGCGTTCCCGAAACCGAAGCACAGGGACGGATACATACCTCGGCCTGTACCGTCGCAGTCATGCCTGAAGCCGACGAGATTGATGATGTTGAAATCAACACCGCTGAGTTGCGAATAGACACCTTTCGTGCCTCCGGGGCCGGCGGCCAGCATGTGAACCGTACCGATTCAGCAGTGCGGATCACTCATCTGCCCACGGGCGTCGTTGTCGAGTGTCAGGACGAACGCTCGCAACACAAGAATAAAGCACGGGCCATGTCGGTCCTGCGCTCACGCCTGCTCGAAGCAAAAATCAGTCAGCAAAAAAGTGAAGAAGCGCAAAACCGGCGCAATCTGGTCGGTAGCGGTGACCGTTCCGAGCGCATCCGAACCTACAATTTTCCGCAAGGCCGGGTCACCGATCACCGCATCAACCTGACGCTGTACAAACTCGATGAGGTCCTGTCTGGAGATCTGAAGCCAGTCATCGAGCCGTTAATAGCCGAACACCAGGCAGACCTGTTGGCGACGATGAGTAGTGGCTGAACCCACCGCCTCGGCACTATTGCACCGGGCATGCCAGGCGTTGACCGGGCAAAGTGATTCGCCGCGCCTGGATGCCGAGATCCTGCTGCAAGCCGCCTGCGGTATTGATCGCACGACTTTTGCCTGCGACCCTGAAAAAGCGATAAGCTCGACACAAGCCCGACAACTGCTGACACTGGTCGAACGTCGCCGTACCGGGGAGCCAATTGCGTACATCCTTGGACACAAAGAGTTCTGGTCGCTGGATCTTGCTCTTAGTCAGGACACCCTGGTGCCACGGCCCGAAACCGAAATCCTGGTGCAAGCAGTGCTCGATGCCACACCGACCGATTCACCGGTGGATATCGCGGACCTCGGTACCGGCAGCGGCGCCATCGCGCTGGCACTTGCCAGCGAACGCCCTCTTGCGCGTATCGTGGCAACGGACTCATCCAGGCGGGCGCTCGCCCAGGCAAGCAACAATGCCATGCGCCTGAACCTTGAGGTGACGTTCAAGCAGGGTGACTGGCTAGCTCCGCTGCAAGGGCAAGCCTTCGACATCATCGTCAGCAATCCACCCTACGTGTGCGAGGGTGATCCGGCACTGGAACGCGGTCCGTCCCTTTTTGAGCCACGAGAGGCTCTTTTTTCTGGTCCTGATGGCCTTAGCGCTATCCGCCAGATTTGCGCGGATGCCAACGACTGCCTAAAGCCCGGTGGGATGCTGGCACTGGAACACGGCCATGACCAGCGACCTGCACTGGATGAATTGCTGTTGGCCGCTGGCCTTGGCTCTATAGCCTACTTCAACGACTACGCAGGCCAGGCACGGGTAAGCACTGCACGCCGCGTGGCACACAGCAACCACTAAACTTGGCATCAAACCTCAGGCACGAATACATGATCTTCCAGAAAAGTGTAGTGATTCCCTCGTCGGACAAGACGCTGCCCGGGCGGGCAGAGTCAACGCCCGTCGCAAAACAACACTATGTGAATGGCGCACCGCTTAAACCGCCCTTCCCTGCAGACGCCGAACAGGCGGTCTTTGGACTGGGCTGCTTCTGGGGGGCAGAGCGTTGCTTCTGGCAACTCGATGGCGTACTGACGACGGCCGTAGGTTACGCCGGCGGCAGCACGCCCAACCCCACCTACCAGGAGGTCTGCTCAGGGATGACCGGTCATACCGAGGCGGTGCTGGTAATCTTTGACCCCCGGCGGATAAGTTATGCCCAACTACTGAAAGTCTTTTTTGAATCGCACGACCCTACCCAGGGCATGCGCCAGAGCAACGACATTGGCACTCAGTACCGCTCGGCCATCTACACCGGCAATGAAGAACAGATCCGCCTGGCCCGTGACACAGCCACTCGATACCAAGAGGCATTGCGCAATGCTGGTTTAGGCGAGATTACAACTGAATTTGCCCCCGCCGGGAGATTCTTCTATGCCGAGGATTACCATCAGCAATACCTCGCCAAAAATCCGGGTGGTTACTGTGGTCTTGGCGGGACTGGCGTGCGCTGCGCCTAGTCTGCGCAAAACACGCCCTGAAGAGAACGACTACGATACGGGCGGCTTGATCGGCATCGGGAAGGAGGCGATATTGCCCCCTTTGGATTCGCCAGCAGGCACAATCTTAGCCTGCCCTTCTTTTTCGACCTCATCAATACGCACTATGGCGTGCAGCGGAATATAGGTGCGTTTGACTCCTGAGAACTCGCTCTTGAGTTTTTCGTCGGATGGGTCCACCACCAGCTTGGATCGTTCACCAAAAATGATCTCGCCGACCTCAACAAAAGCATACATGCCGCCCTGGGAAACCTCGCGGGCATAAACCTCGTAGATGTTTCCCTGGTTGTGAAAAATGATCCGGAAGATGCTTTTTTTTGTCATGACTCAATAGAAATCTGGTGCCAGGCTTTGCGGCCGAGGCGCATTATAGCAACGCTGGCCATGCCACAATGCACTGTCTTTGCGGAAATTTTCAGTATTTGTGGCAGAAGTTTAGAATTTCACTTATGAAGATGCAGTCACTTATTCGGGTCAGCGTGCTGCTTGCCACTGCCCTTGCATCGCAGGGGGCCGGCGCTACCCTACCGGAGCCGGTCGCCCAATTGATGCAGGCCAACGGTATCCCGCTCGACTCGATCAGCGTGGTCATCAGGCGTGTGGGCTCCCAGGGATCACAGATCACCCACCAGAGCCACACACCACGCAACCCCGCATCAGTCATGAAACTGGTCACAACCGCGGCTGCACTCAATCTACTTGGCACCCAACACCGCTGGCAGACCGAGGTGCTTATTGATGGCGCCTTGCGGAACGATACGCTGCATGGCGACCTGATCCTACGCGGCAGTGGCGATCCCTGGTTGGTCATCGAACGCTTCTGGCTATTGGCGCGCCAGTTGCGCGAGCGTGGGTTAACCCATATCCAGGGCAACCTGGTACTCGATGACAGCCTCTTTGAGCGCAAGGCTATCGGCCGAAAAGCCATCGACGGCAAACATCAACGTAGTTACAACACGCTGCCCAGCGCGCTGCTGGTGAACTTTGGTGCTACCTCACTGGTGTTTGATTCGCGTATGGGCCGGCTTGCGGTCTATGCTGATCCCGCTGCCACGACCCTGCATCTGGTGAATTCAGTCAAACAAGACAAGACCAGCTGCGCCAATCGACTGCGCCGGATCACCCTTGAGTCCACCGCCCACACACAGCAAACGGATGTGCAACTGGGCGGCACGTATCCCGCCAACTGCGGTCAGAGTATTCTGCGACGTACCCTGCTGCCACATGGCCAGTACGTCTACGGAGTTTTCAAGGCCCTGTGGCAGGAGTTGGGCGGTACGCTGTCGGGCAACTGGGTGTACGGTAAAACCCCGGCACAAGCCAAAGCCCTGGGAACTCTCGATTCGGTATTCCTGGCCGATGTCATTCGGCACACCAACAAATTCAGTAACAACGTGATGGCGCGTAATCTATTGCTAACTCTTGCCAGCGAGTTTGCGGTGACCCCGGCAACTCCGGCCAAAGGTGCCAAAGTTATCCAGGACTGGCTGGACGCCAGCGGTGTATTGATGCCGGCTTTGCGTATCGACAATGGTGCCGGACTCTCCCGAGATGCCCGGCTCAGCGCTGCAGGCCTGGCCACACTGTTGGAAAAAGCAACCACCGAGCCCTGGTGGCCTGAATTCGTCGGTTCACTACCCATCGCCACCGTCGATGGCTCATTGCGTCGGCGTTTTCATGGGATTGCCCGGCCTGGTCGACTTCGATTAAAGACAGGCCTGTTGCGCGATGTGCGCACGCTGGCCGGCTATGCCATTGATCCATCTGGAAACACCTGGGTCGTCGTGATCCTGCACGACCATCCACGCGCAGCCGATGCCGTGGGTGTCAAAATCCAGCACAAACTGCTGGAGACGCTGTTCCAGAATCAGCCTCGCGAGACTAACTGATCGAGCTAGTCGAGCCTTAACAGAAAGTCCAAGATGGCCGTCGCTACCGGCCCGGGATCATCCATGTGCAGGTGATGCTTTCCGCTCAGCCATTGCACGCTCGCAGTTTGTAGTGATGCAAGGCGAGGCGTCAAAGTTTCAGATTTGGCCAGCAGGCCATCGTTGGCGAGCAGTACCCGGGTAGGCGCCTCAATAGCACCGAGATAGGCCAGTACCTGCGACTCGGTTAGAAATACAGGTGACGGCAGTCGCAGTCGTGGGTCGCTGCACCAGCGATAGCCGCCTTCAACCTTAGTAATGTTGCGACTCACCAGAGCTTGTGCGGCTTTGTGGTCCATCTTGCCGAGTCGCGCACGCGCCATGATCAACGGCTCAAGGTCAGGGTACACAACCGGCGCCTTATCGCGAAGCTTGGCGTAAGCGGTGATCGAGTCACGCAGCCGACCCGGGGCGCCATCAGCCGCTTGGGATGCTGGGCCGAGGTTTTCGATGAGCACCATTGCCCGAATTCGCGTGGGCGCTGCTACAGCCACCGTGGTTGAGATCGCGCCACCCAAGGAATGCCCCAACAGCACCAGCTCTTCCCAACCCAGGGCATCAGCGACCTCGAGCACGGCTGGCGGGTAGTCCATTAAATGGTAATGCGCCCCGTCCGGTCGGTGCTGCGAAAAACCATGGCCCGGCAGGTCGATCGCCACCAGATTAAGGCCGGTGAGATAAGGAGCAATCGGCAAAAAACTCGCGGCGTTATCCAACCAGCCATGCGCGGCCAGCACTGGGATTCCATCAGCCGATCCCCAGCGAAGCCCACAGATCGTACCTGCACTGGGGGTTTCAACAGAAAACGGCTGACAGTCCATGGTGGCTCTAATGTCTCCCCGAAAAGCCTTTAGGCCGCGACCTAGAGCGGCTAATTAATTGTTTTTTATACAAAATATCAAAAAATAAAGTTAGACAAGGTGACGATACAAACAAAGTTTTTACACTGTTCTTCCCTGTCAAGACTATCATTTGATCGGGATTACGTATAAATATAGACAAAGTTAATTTACATAACTATTAATCAAATTAATACTGATTATTAACCCATTCGAGGACGCTGTTATGTCGCAAGGGACACAAACTCAGAATAATGGTCCGGCGCAGGCGGTGCGCCATTCATTCACGTTGACGGATAACGAGACTGGCGAGTCTTGGGAGTTACCGACCTTGCACGGCACCATCGGCCCCAAGGTTATCGATATCCGCAAACTCTACAGCCAGACCGGGGCCTTCACCTACGATCCGGGCTTCACCTCCACTGGCTCATGCTCCTCCGAGATCACCTACATCGATGGCGAAGCTGGCGTACTGCTGCACCGCGGCTACTCCATCGCCGATCTCGCCGAGAACACCGACTTCATGGACGTCTGTTATCTGCTGCTGCATGGCGAGCTGCCCTCGCCCGAGGAGAAGGAGCAGTTTGACGGTGATATCACCCGTCACACCATGCTGCACGAACAACTGGTGCGCTTCTACAGCGGCTTCATGCGCAGCGCCCACCCGATGGCTATCATGGTCGGCGTGGTCGGCGCACTGTCCGCTTTCTATCATGACAGCACCGACATTAACGATCCCATGCAGCGTATGGTCGCCGCCCACCGGCTGATCGCCAAGATGCCGACCATTGGCGCCTATGCCTACAAGTACTCGCTGGGTCAGCCGTTCGTCCAGCCGCACAACAGCCTCGCCTACTCGGAAAACGTGCTGCGGCTGATGTTCGCAGTGCCGACACAAGACTACGAGATCAGCCCGGTACTGGCACGGGCGATTGACCGTATCCTTATTCTGCACGCCGATCACGAACAAAACGCCTCCACTTCGACCGTGCGCCTCGCCGGCTCATCTGACGCCAACCCCTTTGCTTGCGTAGCCGCCGGTATCGCTTCGCTGTGGGGCCCAGCACACGGTGGTGCCAACGAGGCGGTGCTGAACATGCTGGAAGAGATAGGCACCAAGGACCGGATCCAGAAATTTGTCAAGAAGGCGCAGGACCCCGACGACCGGTTCCGACTGATGGGTTTCGGCCACCGGGTTTATAAGAACTACGACCCGCGAGCCACAGTAATGCGTGATAGCTGTCACGAGGTACTAAAAGAACTGGGCATCCAGGACCCGACACTGGACCTGGCCCTAGAGCTTGAGCAGATCGCCCTCAACGATTCCTTTTTCGTTGACAAGAAGCTTTATCCAAACGTGGACTTCTACTCTGGAATCATCCTGCGTGCCCTGGGTTTCCCGACCAATATGTTTACAGTGCTATTCGCCATCGGCCGTACCGTGGGCTGGATTTCCCACTGGAAAGAAATGATGGAATCTTCCGAGAGCCGGATCGGCCGACCACGCCAACTCTACGTCGGCAAAGAAGAGCGCCCGTTTACTGCAGTCTCCCAGCGCGAACATACCGAGAAACAATCGGGCTGGGCCTGGCTATGGGGCGGGAATCGCAAGAACGACTGACGCATAGCGCCGATCAACTGTTCCTGATCGAGGCCAACGCTAATGAAATGTGTGGTCTACAAAGGTATGTGCAAGCAAGGCACCTACCTGTATGTTGCTTCGGCTGAAACGCTCACGGAACTCCCCAAGGCGCTGCTGGACCAGCTCGAAGAGCTGCAGCAGGTGATGGATTTGGATCTGACGCCGCAGGTCAACCTGGCAGCGGCAGACCCCGCTGCTGTGATGAACAGCATAGAATCACGGGGATTCTACCTGCAGCTGCCCCCGGGGGCCCAGACCAACACGTGCTGACCAAAATCCTTTTTACCCTTGCCGTGATACTGGTAGTTGCGCTGATCTTTCGAACCAAGAGTCAGCCTGCCGGAACGTCAGCGACTCCTGCCCCTGACAAAGGGGGGATTTCAGCCCCTATGGTCGCCTACTCTCTGCTGGGACTGGTGATCGCGATATCGGCACTGGTTTTTGTCCTGCACTGGCAAGAACAGCACCGCATCATTAATATCCGTGTGATAGACAGCCAGGGCACAACCTTGAACTACCAGGCCTACAAAAAGGCAGTTGACGGTCGGCGCTTTACCACCATTGGCGGCCTGGCAGTAGATCTCGCCGACAGTGACCGCATCGAAATTCTGGAAAAGGAAAACTGAATGCCATGAAAACACTGGACCTCTCGCTCTCTACCCCTTTGCGATGGTTTGCTGGTGCCGTGATACTGACCTTCAGTCTGAGCGCCCTGGCCGCTGACTTTGACCCCTTTGTCGGACACTATGCCGGTAGCACTACGACCGTTGGCAACACTTAAGGCACTGCCAATGGCCGCGAGATCACGGTTGATATCAGCAAACACAAAAAGGGTTTTCGCATCAACGGGCTTGATCGATGGCATATGCCATGATGCACACCAGTTCGAACATCAGGTTCGCCGCGATGATAGAGGTAATGCCTGTGGGATTGTCAAAGCATGGCGCAATCTCAGAAATGTCCGCACCAACGATGTCAGCGCCTTGCAGCGATCGCAAAATCACCTGCATGTCACGGGCTGAGATGCCACCAACTTCCGGTACTGGTGTCGCAGGGCATTCCGTAGGATCAAGACCGTCGATATCGATGGAAATATAGGTATTGCCGGTACCCAAAGTTTGGTTGATCAGTTTGATGGCAGCAGCCCGACCCATTTTTTCGTAATCATCATAGGTGATAACGGTCCAACCGGCATCGATACCAAACTGGATGTCATGCGGGCTGAATCGGCTGCCGCGCAAGCCAAGTTGAACCACGCGGTTAGGATCAATCAGGCCTTCTTCAGAGACACGGCGCATAAACGTTGCATGGTTGACGCGATCACCGCAAAACTCATCCAATGTGTCGGCGTGTGCGTCTACATGCAAAATACCAACAGGCGCATCGGCGGCAATTCCGCGCAAGATGGGCGTGGGGATTGTGTGATCGCCTCCAACAGCGATGGGCCGAATGTTATTTACCTTTAGATTAGCAAAATACTTTTCGATATTCGCAATAGACTCATCTTTGCTCAGTGGGTTTACCGGAGCATCGCCAATATCGGCAATGTTACACATTTCATGAGGCTGAATAGCCGTCGTCTGGTGAACCTGGCGAATAATGCGGCTGTGGTGGCGCACTGCACCGGGGGCTTCGCGGGGGCCTGTACGATAGTTCAGGCCGATATCAAACGGCACACCACACAAACCGATATCAATGTCTTCATTGACATCTACGCGTTTGGTACGCAGGAATGTGGCAACGTCAGAAAAACGGGGCACCTTGGCGGCATCGACGGGTGCATATATATTTCTTGGCATGAGAATTTTCCCAATAGTTAGAGTGGGTCAGCAACGGTCAGGTGTGTGCCGCTATCAACAACGAGCAACTGTCCTGTAGCGGGTACTGATCCCAGGGCGAACCAAAGGGCAGCTTCCGCGACGTTTTCGGCCGTGGGAATACATTTGAGCGGCGTGATTTTTGCCGTCTTGTCCTTAAAATTGTTTAGCGCCTCGGCATCCAGCTTGGCAGCCATCCAGTGTGTGTCTACAAAACCGGGACAGACTGCATTGACGCGTACCTGCGGAGCCAGTGAACGCGCCAGGCTAAGTGTGAGGGTGTTCAATGCGCCTTTCGAAGCTGCGTAAGCAATAGATGATCCAATACCCGAAAAACCGGAATGGGACGAGATATTAACCACCGAGCCCTTCGCGTTTCGGAGGTGATCAGCAGCAGCGCGTGTCATCTGATAACAACCCGTTACATTGACGGCAAAAATACGCTCGAAATCATCGGAGTTTATTGCGTTCAGGTCTGCGGCATCAGCGAAGCGTGTGGTGCCTGCATTGTTGACAAGCACGTCAATTCGACCCCACTTGTCGAAGGCAGCTTGTGCAACAGCCCGGCAGTCTTCATCGGAAGAAATATCGGCTTTGACAGTGATCGCCTCAACACCTTCACTTTTGCAGATTGTAGCCGTCGCCTCACCACCATCCTGATTGCCGCCATAGGTGGCCACAACATTGCATCCTGCTTTGGCCAGTGCCGCGGCAATGGCGGCTCCGATACCCGATGATGCGCCGGTCACAATTGCTACTTTCCTAGACATCAACCAATTCCTTCAGCCATATGGGTCTGCGCGGCAAATTCGCAATCACTCAGCGTAGCGTCAAGCCGGGCAATCATTTCATCACACTCATCTTCCGTGATGGTCAACGGTGGTGCCACCATGAACCAATCACCATAGCGACCATTTGCCGTGCGCCGAGAGTAGATAATCAAACCGTGTTCCAGGCCGCAAATGCGAACATGCTCAGTCGGCGGGAAGGAGGCTGGGTAGGATGTCTTGGTTTCGCGGTCTGTCACCAGTTCCACCGCCATCAACAGGCCTTCACCACGAATGTCACCGATACAAGGGTGCTTATCAGCCAGTTTTTGCAAATGTGTTTTCAAGGTTGCGCCGCGTTCGCCAGCCGCCGCAACCAGACCATGGCGTTCGCATTCATCGAGCACAGCCATGCCCGTTGCGCAAGCCACAGGGTTTGCACTGTAGGTATGAGAGAAGTTGAACCCGGTCAGATCAGCCAGTTCATCAACCATTGTTGCAGGCAATAGTGCCGCGCTTAACGGCGTATAACCTGACCCAAGCCCTTTTGCCAGAACCACGATTTCGACATGTGCGTCGGGCCATGCATGGCTGGCCAGAAAACGGCCTGTGCGTCCTGTGCCACACAGAATCTCGTCATAAACAAGGTAGACGCCGTGCTTGGTGCAAATTTCCCGCACCCGATTGGCATAATCCTCAAAAAGCATTTGTGCGCCAGTGGCCAGACCTCCTACAGGCTCAACGGCAAAGGCCAGAACATTTTCTGCACCCAGTTCCATCAGTGTGGCCCACAGGCGGTCCTGATTGGTGTCGATCTGCATCACTTGATCTATTGCCTCACATATAAAGATAATTCAATTATTTCGAATATAACGCTAGGCAATAGAATCACCGAAAAGTCGCAATACCTTTTCCCACCATGGTAATGCTATGCGGCAAAAAAGATTGCAGATTCTGACCCGAGATATACTATTCGAGCCAAATGATAATCCCACAGTACTCCCATAGTTACCCATAAAGTATCAAAATGACCCTGTCGTAACCATAAGAATCTTGACTGATAGTCACAGAAAAAATGGTCAGTTGGCGCTTGATGGGATCAAAGCCTCTGGGTTCTAGGAAGAGCTCCCCTTTGGATCATGCGTCATCGACGGCAGCCAGCGAAAGTCATGCAGATTAGCCCCGAGGTCGACGTCCTGACGCAAGGTGACGAGTCGGCGGGTCAGTGCGATACCATCCAGTCCGGCGCGCAGTTTCTCACCGAGTTTTCCCGCAATCTGCGGGGCTGCTTTGATCACGCCATCGAGACCACCGTAGTCATGTAACAGTCGGGCCGCAGTGTGCACTCCGACCGAGCGAATGCCTGGCAGCCCCAGTGAGGGATCACCCGCCAGGCTGAAGAGATCAACCAGTTGCACGGGTTCGACTCCGAAACGATCACGTATCCAGAAACTGTCGTGCGCCACATCATTGAAGTGGTCGTGAACGGCAATATGGTCACAGACCAGCTGGCAAAAACTTTTGTCCGTGGACAGAATGACCACAGAAACACCCTTCGCGGCGGTACGGGCCGCAATTGAGCCGATGAGATCATCCGCTTCAAAGCCTTCTGCCGACAAGGCGTTGACGCCAATCCCGGCAAGGGCGCTGAGAATGGTCGGCAGATTGGCTCGAAGATCTTCCGGCATCCCGACCCGATTCTTTTTGTAATCCGGATACTCCAGCGAACGCCAGCTCAGCTCTTCGCCTTCCATTACCAGAATTACGTGACTGGGATGATGCCGACGCAGAGCCCGGCGTGCCGACGCCACACAGGCTGTCAACACTCCATCGTCACGATCCTTCGCCGCATCCGGTACACCAGCATGAATTCGGCGTATCAGGTTGAGCCCATCAATCAGCAGTACCGCCATCCGTGTCCTCCCCGGCGAGGGTGGACGACCCAGTATACGGCTACTGCCAGATTATTGCGCTGGGGAATCTAGAGAATATAGCGCGAAAGATCCTCATCCTCGACAAGATCAACCAGGTGTTGATCCACATAGCCCCGATCGACCAGCTCCACTTGCCCTGAGCGATCAGCCGCTGCAAACGAAATCGTCTCCAGCAAGCGCTCCATGACGGTATGCAGTCGCCGCGCGCCAATATTCTCGATCCGTTCATTAACCTGCCACGCCACTTCGGCTATTCGCTCGATACCATCCGGCGCAAACTCCAGGCTGACCCCTTCGGTCGCCATCAGCCCAGCGTACTGCTCGGTCAGCGAAGCATCCGGTTCGGTCAGGATGCGAACAAAATCGCCGGAGTCCAACGCATCGAGTTCGACCCGTATTGGCAATCGACCCTGCAGTTCCGGTATCAGATCCGAGGGTTTATTCATCTGAAAAGCGCCCGAGGCGATAAACAAAATATGATCGGTCTTGATCATGCCGTTGCGGGTGCTGACGGTGCAGCCCTCAATCAGCGGTAGCAGATCGCGCTGGACACCCTCGCGCGACACATCGGCACCCTGGGCCTCGCTACGGCCGACAATCTTGTCGATCTCGTCAAGAAAAACAATACCATGCTGCTCTACCCGCTCAAGCGCTTCGTGCTTAAGTTCGTCGTCATTGACGAGTGCGCCGGCCTCTTCTTCGGTGAGCAATCGCAATGCTTCACGCACCTTGACCTTGCGCGCAGTCTTGCGCTGACCGCCCAGATTCTGAAACATGCCTTGCAACTGATCAGTCATCTGCTCCATTCCTGGCGGGCCCATAATCTCCACCCCCACGGTCGGAGTCGCAACTTCAATTTCGACTTCTTTATCGTCCAGCTTGCCTTCACGCAATAATTTGCGAAGGCGCTGGCGGCCGGCTCCCTCTTCTTGATCAACGGCTGCAATGTCATCAGCGGAGTCAACACCGCGGGCCTGTGGCAACAGCAGATCCAGCAACTGCTCCTCGGCAGCATCTTCAGCGCGCGGACGTACCCGCTCCAATGCTTCCTCGCGGCTCATCTTGATCGCCATATCCACAAGATCACGAATGATTGAATCGACCTCACGACCCACATACCCCACCTCGGTGAACTTGGTCGCCTCGACCTTGATAAACGGCGCACGGGCCAGGCGCGCCAGACGCCGGGCGATCTCGGTCTTACCCACCCCGGTAGGGCCAATCATCAATATGTTCTTTGGCGTGATCTCACTGCGCAGAAATTGGTCTGGCACCTGAGCCCGCCGCCAGCGATTTCGAAGAGCGATCGCGACAGCCCGCTTCGCCTGTGCCTGACCAATAATGTGCTTGTCGAGCTCCTCGACAATCTCCCGGGGCGTCATCTCGGACATAGTATCGTTCTGTTGGAAAAGTTCTTGGGTCTACGAACGCAGGAAGATAAAGTGTCCGGCACAGTCAGTCCAGAGTGGCTTACACCAACTCACTGTGGTGCAATCTCCAGTTCTTCAATGGTAAGTTCGCAGTTGGTGTAGATGCAGATACCGGCAGCAATATTCAGTGATTTCTCAACGATCTGGCGGGCATCAAGATCGGTCTCCGTAACCAGCGCCTGGGCGGCGGCCTTAGCGTAGGCGCCGCCAGAGCCTATCGCCATAATCCCACCCTCAGGCTCTATGACATCCCCCGTACCCGAAAGAATCAGTGACACCGATGCATCGGCAACAGCAAGCAGGGCTTCCAGCCGGCGTAGCATACGATCTGTGCGCCAGTCCTTGGATAACTCAACCGCAGCGCGAGTGAGATTGCCCTGATGTTTTTGCAGTTTGCCCTCAAAACGTTCAAACAGTGTGAACGCGTCCGAAGTACCGCCAGCGAACCCTGCGATCACCGTATCATCATGCAGTCGCCGAACCTTGCGCGCGTTGCCTTTCATCCGGGTATCGCCCAGTGTGACCTGGCCATCCCCACCAATCACTACCTGATTGCCTCGGCGAACCGAGAGAATGGTAGTACCCCGCATTTGGGTTGTGCTCATTGAACGGTGCTCAGTGTGTCCTAAAGGCAATATCGGGCCTGGCCCAATATCTTTCAACCACTAGTCCACCAGTTTAAGGTGGGGCTTACCGCGCGGAGGCGGTTCGTTCAGCGCCTCATCGGTTTCGAGATCCTCGGGCAGATCTTCAAAAGACATGCCCTGGCGGCTCTCGCGGCCAAATACCGCGATAACTGCTGAGACCGGCACAATCACCGACCTCGAAACACCCTGAAAGCGGGCTGAGAAAGAGATAAAGTCGTTTCCCATGTCCAGATTATCCGCGGCCTGAGGGCTAACGTTCAGCACAATCTGCCCGTTCTCAACGAACTCACTGGGCACCTCGACGCCACTGATCGTGGCATTAACCAGCAACTGTGGCGTCAGATGATTATCAATAGCCCAGTCGCGGATCGCCCGTATCAGATAAGGGCGGTTTGAACTCGCCTCGATGTCATCAGATCCCATCAGACCCAGCAAACGGCAGTGCCGCCTTAAGCGGCGCGAATCTCTCGCTCGGCTTCGCTCAGGCTTGCCTGGAACCCCGGTTTATCAAACACCCGGCCGCCGTAGTCAAGAATCTTCGAAGCCTGGCGAGGCAGATCTAATTTCAACACAGGCAACCGCCACAACAGTACTGCCAGGTAGCAATCAACCAGGCTGAATTCATTGCCAAGCGCATACTTTTGCTGCCCGAAATGGCTCGACATTGCCATCAAACCATCCCACAGACTTTTACTCAGTTTCTTGTCGACCCGCGTACCGGTAGTGATACAAAACTGTAGCGCATCCAGCCAGTCACGACGTAATCGGGTCACCATTACCCGGGCCTGGGCCCGGGCGGTCGGGTCGCTGGGCAGCAACGGTGGGTGCGGAAATCTTTCATCGATGTACTCGCTGACGACCATGCTGTCGTATAGAACCAAATCACGGTCCACCAATGTCGGCGTTTCCCCGTAAGGATTCAGTTCGGCAACCCGCTGGTCTGTGCGCCTATCGGTCGAGTAAATGACTTCGTAGCCAACCTCTTTCTCGCTCAAGACGAATCGGCAAACGTGACTGTAGAGGCAAAGTGGTCCAGAGTAGAGTTTCATAGTTGATTAACCAAAGCATTTATCCGGTATACCAGCGCAGTGCAATAGCTGCCCCACCAGCGCGCCGTCAATGGATGTCTCGCCAGTATTCCTTTTTTAAAGCGTAGGTAAGCCCGATAAAAAGTGGTAAGCAGGCGACGCCTGCCGTTATTTATATTGTCAACCATGAGGTTCTCTTGTGTTAATCACAAAAGGCGCCGTGCAAACATCTCAGGCGCCAACTAAAAAGAGGCGCGATTATAGCAAATCAGCTTGTTTACCCGACACCTGGAATCGCCTCTTTGGGTTATCCCCCGTCACTCACGGCCAGCGCCAGTGCGGCCAGGCGGGAAGCGTGGGGAAAAGGGGTCTGCGCCACGGTATCATAGGCGCGGTCAAGCATCACGCGGGCCCAACGGGAAAGCGCAGGATCTGCCCCGGCACGGGCCAGTTGCAGGCTGACTTTCGCCAGTACCGCGTCAGGCGCTGGCAAAGAATCATCGGAGAATATCTCGTGCAGTCCCGATTCAGCCAGCGCTCTACCTGGCTCGCGGCGCCAGCCGTTAGCTACCCTAAAATCACGCCAGCCTGCCTTGGCCACCTCGGTCGCAAGCCGGAAATCGGCTGAATCTTGCGACCAGCGGGCAAAATCCAGAAAAGCACGGGCCAGGTAAGCGTAATCTGCGAGCGCGACCACTCCCAACGGTCCGTCATTGGCTATAGCGCGGTAGAGCGTGCCATCGCGCCACAGCGTCTGCTCTAGGTAAGCTTTGATTCCCCTGGCGATATTTGCGTATCGCGCAGCGCCGGTCTGGACCGATGCCGCGACGAAAGCCTGCAGAGCAAGTGCGTTCCAACCCGCCAGCTGCTTGTCGTCAACCGGAAGGCCCCGGGTACGGCGCAGGGTACGCAATTTTGCCATCGCACCGGCCAGCAGCGTGTGCACATCGGCCAGTGGTCGCCCGAGGATGTTTGCAACCTCGTTCAGGGGTAACTGACTTACCAGAAGATACCCCTCCTCGAAAGGTGCCGGACCATTGAGCGACCATGTTGCGCGCAGAACTTCAAGCTCGTCTTTATGTAGTGTCCGCTGCAAAGTCTCAAGATCAAACAGGTAATACGCCCCTTCACGGCCCTGGGCGTCAATCGCCGAAAGTGAAGCGACCATCGCCCCGTTATCGCTCAGCATATGATCCGCCATGAAGTCCAGGGTAGAGAGCCCGACCTCGATGTAATCCTCACGCTGCAATACCTGCCCGGCTCTAAGGTAAAGCGAAGCAAGCTGCGCATTGTCATAAAGCATTTTTTCGAAGTGCGGCTGGCTCCACCCCGGGTCTACGGTATAACGGAAGAACCCTCCATCAACATGGTCGCGCAGGCCGCGCCAGGCCATCGCATCGAGCGAGCTTTTCAGTACCTCACGCACCGGCGCACTGGCCCGGTGCTGATAGCGGTCCAGCAGATATTCCAGCTGTGGCGCGTGTGGGAAGCGTGACTGATCACCAAAACCCCCTTCAAAAGTATCGGCGAAGGACAGAGCCATCTTTTCAAAACTTTTACCCAAAGAAGCTACTTGGACCGGATCAACCTGGCCAGCACTATCCGGAAAATCGTCGGAGCCGACCGGTCGGGCCATTGCGGTGAGGTGCTCGGAGTCTTCGCGCCAGATTGCATCCAGTTGCCGGATCACCTTGGCGAACGAATCTGGCGGCAGGTACAGAACCGCATAGAGTGGATAACCCTCGGGGGTCAAAAAAACATTCAACGGCCAACCGCCACGACCCTGGGTTTTGCGGACAAAATCCATAAGCGTCTCGTCCAAAGCGGGCTGCAACTCGCGATCGACTTTGACCGGCAGAAAATCCCGGTTCAGCATCTGCGCGATTTGTGGGTTGCGATAACTCTCGCGCTGCATCACGTGGCACCAGTGGCATGAGAAGTAACCCACCGAGACATAAACCAGTTTGTTTTCTTGGCGGGCTTTTTCAAATACCGACTCACTCCAGACCTGCCACGCCACAGGATCATCGCCGTGTAACGCAAGATAAGGCGAAGGGTGCGAACCAAGCTGGTTGGTCAGCGCCTGTGCCGGGCTCACCAGGGCCAGCCACAAGCAAACAGCGCCCAGCGTTCTCATGTGTCCAGACCGTTGTGGCGCAGTAAAGCCTCAACCGAGGGCTCGCGACCGCGAAACGCGGTGAAATTATCCAACGGATCATTGACACCGCCGCTCTCAAGTATCAATTGCAAAAAATCACGGCCGCACCCGGGATCAAAAATTCCATCTTCCTCGAAACGACTGAAGGCATCTGCTGACAGCACCTCGGCCCACTTGTAACTGTAGTATCCCGCCGCATAACCCCCAGCAAAGATATGCGAGAAACTGTTTTGGAAGCGATTCCATGCGGGCGTGTGAACAACCGCTATTTTTTCGCGCACTGTATCCAGCGTCTGTTGAATGGCCTGCGCTGTCGGCAATGACTCGACGCCATGCACAGCCATGTCAAAAATCGAGAATTCCAGCTGGCGCAACATCTGCAACGCACACTGGAAATTGCGAGCGCCACGCAGCTTATCGAGTAAATCATCCGGCAGCGCCTTGCCGGTCTGGTAGTGGCCGGAGATCGCCACTAATGCCTCAGGCGCCCAGCACCAGTTCTCCAGAAATTGACTCGGCAGTTCCACCGCATCCCAGGGGACACCGCTGATACCCGCGACAGCGGGCTCGTCGACCTGCGTCAGGAGGTGATGCAGGCCGTGACCAAACTCGTGAAACAGCGTAACTACATCATCGTGGGTCAACAACGACGGCTTGTCGCCTACGGGTGGCATGAAATTACAGGTCAGAAAAGCCGCCGGTAACTGGACGGTGCCATCGGCCAAACGCCGCCGACCAATACAGTCGGCCATCCAGGCGCCGCCGCGCTTGTGAGCGCGCGCATACAGATCGAGAAAAAAACATCCGCGCACTACGCCAGTGTGATCTCGCAGTTCAAAAAACTGCACGTCTTCGTGCCAGATGTGTTCACATTCCGCCTTAACGGCACGTATGCCAAAAAGTTTTTCGGTCACGTCAAAGAGCCCCTGGAGTACGCGCGGCAACGGAAAGTAGGGCCGAACCTGCTCATCGGAAAAAGCAAATCGCGACTGTTTGAGTTTCTCCGAGTAATAAGGAATATCCCAGGCCTGTAAATCGTCGTGGCTATGTGTCGAACTTGCGAACTCACGCAACTCGTCAAACTCAACCTGCGCCACGGCACGGGTGCAGGCAGTCAATCGCTCAAGAAAGTCACTGACCTCCTGTGGCGATCCAGCCATGCGATCTTGCAGTGCATACTCAGCGTAACTGGCAAAACCCAGCAGCCGGGCCATCTCGCCACGCCGAGTGAGGATCTCGACCATCAGATCACCACTGTCGAAACGCTTGGCGTCAGGGCCGACCTCGCTTGCCCGGGTGACATAAGCCTCGTACATCTGCCGCCTCAACCTGCGGTGCTCACTGAACATCATGAATGGCAGATAGAACGGCGCCTGCAGCGAGAACCGCCAACCCGGACAACCTGCAGCCCTCGCCGCCTCACCGGCCAGCTCGACCACGCTGTCCGGCAACCCGGCAAGATCTGCCGTCTCATCGAGGTCAAGAACCCAATGATCGGTAGCGTCCAGCAGGTTCTGCTCGAAACGGTTGGCGAGGCTTGCCAGTTCGGTCACGATTTCACGAAAACGCTCCCGGGGCGATCCCTTGAGCTCTGCGCCGGCTAGTCGAAAATCGCGCAGCGCATTTTGCACCACCTTGCGCCGTGCCGCAGAGAGCTCGGCAAACCCACTGTTGTCGGCTATACGGTGGTAACCGAGATAAAGAGCCCGGTTCTGCCCAACCTCGCTCTGGAAGGCGCTGATTTTGGGCAAACAAGCGTCAACTGCTGTGCGCAACTCCTTGCTGTCGCGCACGGCATTAAGATGTGACACCGGTGACCAGACTCGCTCCAGTTGCTCTTCCATATCCTGTAATGGTTCAGCAAAAGACTCCCAATCCGCATCATCGACGTGTGATTCAAGCGCCTGTATCTGCAAGCGGTGCTGGTGCAGCACAGCATCGAGTGCCGGCTCTACCAGCGACGGCCTGATCTGGCGAAAACGCGGTAAACCGCTCAAATCCAGCAGGGGATTGTCAGTGAGGGGACTATCTTGGTTACTCATAAATTGATCGCTATCGGTCATGGCAGGCACCCCACCCGCCCACAGGACATCCGCGTCACTGCCAAAATTACTTCGATTACTCTATCATTGCTGACGGTCGGCGCGGATTAAAGCACTCCTTTCCCAGATCTTTCCAATATGACTGAGCATTTTGATTTCCTGGTAATCGGTGGTGGTAGCGGCGGTATGGCAGGCGCGCGGCGCGCAGCCGAGTACGGCGCCCGCACGGCGATCGTAGAGGGCGATCGACTTGGCGGGACCTGCGTCAATGTAGGTTGTGTGCCCAAGAAGATGATGTGGAATGCGGCGCACTTTGCCGACACTCTGGCTATCGCCGATGACTACGGCTTTGCCCTGCCGGATACCACGTTCGACTGGGCATCGTTCAAAGATGCGCGTGATGCGTATATCTTAAGACTGAACGGCATCTACCAGCGTAATCTGGAATCCTCAAAGGTATCACTGTATACCGGTTGGGCTCAGTTTGACTCCACCTCAACCGTTCGCGTGGGTGACCAGCACCTTAGCGCTGATCACATCCTGATTGCGACTGGCGGACGGCCGATGGTGCCCAAGGTGCCCGGAGCGGACCTCGCTATTACCAGCAATGGCTTCTTTGATCTTGGCAGCCAACCCCGACACCCACTGATCATCGGTGCCGGGTATATCGCGACTGAACTCGCCGGGACGCTTAATGCGCTTGGGTCCGATGTCACCATGGCGCTGCGCAAAGACATTCTGCTGCGTGGGTTTGATATCACCCTGCGCGAGAGCGTCATGGACGAAATGATATCTGCTGGAATCAACATTCTGACCGGCGTGCAGATGGCCGCTATTGTTCGCGAAGAAAATGGGCTGCTGGCGGTACAGCGCCAGGACGGTGAGCAGATAAGCGGGTTCGACTGCATTATCTACGCCATCGGCCGCGATCCGGCCACTGACACCCTGGGCCTGGCATCGACTGGAATTAAACCCGACAACGGGGGCTACCTACGCACGGATGAATGGCAGAACACGACTGTATCAGGGATTTATGCTGTCGGTGATGTCACCGGGCGCCAGGCCCTGACCCCGGTGGCCATTGCTGCCGCAAGGCGCTTGTCGGATCGGCTTTTTGGCGGCCAGGATGAGGCGCGCCTGGACTACTTTAATATCCCGAGTGTGGTGTTTTCCCACCCCCCGATCGGCACCGTTGGTCTGACAGAAGACGAGGCACGGCAAACTTACGGCCATGACAACGTCAAGATTTACCAGAACCGCTTTACCGACCTTTTTTACTCTGTGGCGCACCGCCGCGTGCCGACTGTGGTCAAACTGGTAGTCGCTGGTGCGCAAGAAACAGTGGTCGGCTGTCACGTCGTTGGCCGAGCCGCCGACGAGATGATTCAGGGTTTCGCCGTAGCGGTAAAAATGGGTGCGACCAAAGCAGACCTGGACAACACCGTGGCAATCCATCCCACTGCAGCTGAGGAGTTGGTCACCTTGCGGTGAAGTCGCTACCCCCCTTGCCAAAATAGCACTGCGAAACATGATCTAAGCACCAACAACGCGGGCTCCTTTACAATCTGCGACTAAAAGGTTTTCAGGAGTACAGAATATGGCGTGGTGGGGCAAACTGATCGGCGGTACGCTAGGCTTCATGATGGGTGGGCCGCTGGGCGCACTGCTCGGCAGCAGTATCGGCCATCAATTTGACAGTGGCAGGGGCCGTGCAGGTGGCTTTGGCGCCGGTGGGCAGGAACGTACCCAGGCTGCGTTTTTCACCGCAACTTTCTCTGTCATGGGACACCTGGCCAAGGCTGATGGGCAGGTATCGGAGCACGAAATTCAGGCGGCACGCAGCCTGATGCACCAGATGCGGCTAAACAAAGCCCAGCGTGAAGCGGCGATCGATCTATTCGAAAAAGGCAAGGAACCCGACTTTCCTCTCGATGCGGTACTGCAGCAGTTTCGCAGCGAATGCCATCGACGCACCACCGTGCTGCGCATGTTCCTGGAAATACAGGTGCAGGCTGCCTGGGCCGATGGCCGCATAGATCCGGCCGAAAATCGCATCCTCGCCCATGTGGGTGAAGTCCTCGGTTTTAGCACTGCTGAGATTGAACAGTTAGTGAATCTGGTCTCCGGAGCGGCGGGCCAAGGGCAGCCAGGTCAGCGGATGCAGCCACTCGAAGACGCTTACCGGGTGCTGGGCATCTCGGCCGACGCACCTGACGGCGAGGTCAAAAAAGCCTATCGCCGACTGACCAACCAGCACCATCCCGATAAACTCGTCGCCAAAGGTATGCCTGAGGAGATGATCCAACTTGCCAATGAAAAGACTCAGGAAATCCGAAGCGCCTGGGAGCGCGTCCGCGATCACCGCGCCGCTCAAAACTGATTCGACCCGTACGGTAGATTAAGGCTGATCTGATGAACTTATCCCGAATGCTCAACCAGCGTGCAGCCGACAATAAGCCGGTTCGAGTCGTGATGATCGGCTGCGGCAAATTCGCCACCATGTACCTGGCTCAAGCTCGGCGCACCCCGGGCATTCACGTCGCCGGGATCGCCGACCTTAATATCAGTCGGGCCAAGATTAATCTCAGCGCTGCCGGATGGCCCCCTGAGCAGTTCAGTGCCGCCACTTTTGATGATGCCCTGGGCAGCGGCCGAACAGTCCTGAGCGAAAACGCATCAGCCCTGATCAGCGCCGGGGCGATCGACGTGGTCATCGAGGCAACCGGCATGCCCCGGGCGGGTATCAGCCACTGTCGCCAGGCGATCGCTGCTGGCCACCATATTGTGATGGTCAATGTCGAAGCCGATGTTCTGGCCGGGCCGTTACTGGCACGCGAGGCTGCCGGTGCCGGCGTAGTCTATAGCCTGGCCTGGGGTGATCAACCGGCGTTGATCTGCGAGCATGTCGACTGGGCGCGCAGCTGTGGCTTTGAAGTCACCGCTGCGGGCAAGGGTACCCGCTACCTGCCAGATTATCATTCGCTCACCCCTGATACGGTCTGGGCTGTGCTCCAGCAATATCTGGATATCGATGATCCAGAAAGTATCAACCTGCAGATGTTTAACTCTTTTCTCGATGGCAGCAAATCGGCTATTGAAATGACCGCTGTGTGTAACGCAACCGGCCTGATACCCCAGGACGCAGGTCTGCAGTTTCCCAGCGCGTCGAGGTTTGAACTCGCCGACATCTGCAAGCCCAGCAGTGCTGGCGGTGTGCTGACGCGCTCAGGCACAACCGAAGTGGTATCGTCACTGACGCGTGCCGGCGAGACTGTTGCCCACCACCTCGCCATGGGTACTTTTGTCGTGATACAGGCAGGCAGTGACTATGCCCGCCAGTGCCTGCGTGAATACCATATGCTGCCCGATAAAACCGGGCAGTACGGAGCGCTGTACCGGCCAACACATATGATTGGACTGGAGCTTGGCGTCTCGATCGCCTCAGTTGCCTTGCGAGGTGAACCGACTGGTCAACCCGTGTGCTTTTCGTCAGATGTGGTCGCCATTGCTAAACGGGATTTGAAGATCGGAGAGTTACTGGATGGCGAGGGAGGGCACTGCGTCTTTGGCCAACAGATGCCCTCGGAAAAATCACTGTCTGCCCGGACGGTCCCACTGGGCCTATCCGCCGGGATGCGCCTGGTTCGCAACGTGGCCAGCGGTCAAATGCTGTGTCGCGATGACGTAGACGTCGGCACAGCTGACGAAGCGACACTTGCACGTGACGAAATGGTCAGTGCATTTGCGCCGCCCAAGATTCCGCCCGCCACGCAACAGTAATTTTAGCTCTTGACTATGGATCACAATGTACTGATTACCGGTGCTAGCCGGGGCATTGGGTTTGCACTGGCCCGTCAGTATCTTGCTGCGGGCAGCCGGGTGGTCGCCACCGCCCGCAATACCGGGGGAGATGATCTGCTTGCATTGCAACAGCAATACCGTGATCAGATCGAACTGCTGACACTGGATGTAACCAGTGCACAGGCAATCGCACTGATACAGAAAACCCTGGGCAAGCAACCACTGCATTTACTCATTAATAACGCTGGACTCTATACCTCAGGCGACGACAGCATGGACATGCTGGATAGTGATACCTGGCTTAATGAGATACGGGTTAATACGATCGCGCCCTTTATGGTCACCCGGGCGCTGCGGCCAAACCTCGCGGCGACCGGCCACGCTATAGTTGCGATGATCTCCAGCAAAATGGGTAGCCTGTCGGAAAACCAGTCGGGCGGTGCATACAGTTATCGCTCCAGCAAAGCTGCCCTCAATGCGGTCACACGAAGCCTCGCTCATGATCTGGCGTGCAACAGTATTTCTGTGGTCGCCCTGCATCCGGGGTGGGTACGCACCGATATGGGCGGACCCCAAGCACCGCTAGAGACAACGGCCAGTGCCATCGCTCTGAAATCCCTACTGGATAAGGTTGGGCCGGATGACAATGGCAAATTCTTTGATTACACCGGGGTCCAGATTCCATGGTAAACCCCGAGTATCGATGTACTGTTCGCCAATCGCCAGATAGAATCGCTCCCCGGCCGCACTCAGCGCTGATCGGCACTCTACTGGCCATCCTGATAACTGGGCTGGCAATGACCGCGACCGAGGCAGGCGGCGCGCGCCAGATTTACCCCCTGATCGAAGATGAGGACGATATTCTGATCTGCGATGACCTTGACGAGGATGGGGTACTCGACGCACTCGACAATTGCGCCGGATACTTCAACCCGGAACAGTCTGACCAGGATCACAACGGCATCGGTGATGCCTGCGAATAACCCGTAACGCCACCAAGGGCCGCAAGCCCCCGATAACATGACAACACATAAAATTGCTCTGCTGGCCGGTGACGGCATAGGTCCCGAGATCATGGCTGAGGCGGTCAAGATCCTGAAACTGGTCGAACAGCGTCACAAGGTTTCCTTTGATCTTAGGCCTGCCCCGTTTGGCGCCTGCGCCTGGTTCGAGACCGGCAAATCGTTTCCTGACGAATCGATCGCCATCTGCGACGAGGCCGACGCCATTCTTAAAGGAACGATCGGCTTGAGTCACGAGGAATCAAAGAAGATTCCCATCGATGAGCAGCCCGAGCGCGGCGCGTTACTGCCGATGCGCCGGCGCTACCAGACTTATGCCAACTTCCGCCCGGTCACCCTGCCGCCAAGCCTTGCCCACTTTTCGCCGTTACGTCCGGAGATCATCGGTGACGGTATCGACCTGGTTATTATCCGTGAACTGGTGGGAGGCCTGTATTTCGGCGCTAAGACCACTGGTGTCAATGATTCTGGACGGCGCTACGTCCACGAGATGCTCGAGTACGACGAAGACCAAATCTGCCAGGTACTCGAGGTGGCTTTCAAATTGTCGTCGCAGCGCAAGAAGGTGTTGCACAACGTGCACAAAAGCAATGTGCTTAAGTCCAGCGTACTGTGGAACGAGATCCTTGAAGAAGTTCGCGTGGATTACCCGGATGTACAGGTTGAACATGTGCTGGTCGATGCGGCTGCCACCTACCTGTGCCTTGACCCGACTCGATTTGATGTCATGGTAATGGAGAATATGTTCGGTGACATTCTCAGCGACCAGTGCGGCGGAATCCTCGGATCACTCGGCTTAATGCCTTCGGCCTGTGTCGGCCCGGAAAAATCCTACTACGAGCCCTCGCACGGTTCCGCACCCGATATCGCCGGGCAAGGTATCGCCAATCCCTACTCGATGCTGGGATCGGTAGCGATGATGCTGCAGATGAGCTTTGGCATGGAAGCTGAGGCCCGCAACCTGTGGCAGGCCATGCAAAGCGTTTTCACCGACGGCTACACCACCCCTGACCTGGCGCGTCGCGGTAATGCAGAACAACAGATCAGCACCAGTGAGTTTGGCGATCGGGTGGCAACAGCGCTGGAATCAATGCCCGGCAACGGCTAATACGTTTTACTCAGGCGTATCCAGCGGCTGTGATTCGCCGCCCGGCACGTCCTGGCGCATTTTCATATTGAGCATACGCAATGCCGCATTGATGCCGGCAAAAACCTGATTAGCGTGCACCCCGCGTGTCTTGAACTCGTGGCCGTTGTCATCCCAACTGATAAAACATTCGGTAAGGGCGCTGGTATGGCCGCCCTTGGGAATGCGGATCTCGAAATCTGTCAACTCCGGGAACACAAAGCTATCTGGTTCCAGCACTTTTCTGATCGCCTTGATAAAGGCATCAAAACCGCCGTTACCCGAATCCGATGACTTGTGGATCTGATCGCCCACTCGCACTCGTATGCTGGCAGTCGACTCGATCTCGTAACCGCTGGTAATCGAACAGTTCAGCAGTTCGACATGCCGGTAGTCACCACTTTCCAGAATATCAGCAATGATAAAGGGCAGATCTTCGATAGTGATGGTTGCCTTGGTGTCGGCTATCTCCACGATCTTTTGCAGCACCTTGCGCTGATTGTCTTCGGACAACTCAATGCCAAGATCCTCCAGGTTCTTGGTTAGCGATGCCTTACCGCTCATCTTGCCCAGCGCATAGCTGTGCTGACGATCAAAGCGGTTCGGGCTGAGTTCGGTCTGGTAGAGCCGGCCCTTACGGTCACCATCGGCATGGATCCCGCTGGTCTGGGTAAACACATCGCTGCCAATAATCGGTGAGTTCGCAGCAACTCGCTTGCCGGAGAAATTCTCGACCATCTGGCTAAGGTCGTGAATTTTGGTTTCGTCTATCGCAACACTTACCCCGAGCTTATCCTTAAGGACGACAGCCACTTCAGCCAGTGAGACGTTGCCGGCCCGTTCACCTAAGCAGTTCAGCGTTACATGAATGGATGCGGCACCGGACTGCACTGCGGCCATGGCATTGGCGGTGGCGAGCCCGTAATCGTTGTGCGGATGAAAATCAAAATCCTGCTCGGGGAAACGATTACACATATCGCCAACGGCAATAGTCACTTCTTGCGGGCTCATCACGCCGAGCGTATCGGGCAGCATCAGGTAACCGATGTTCATGGCCACCAGGCCTTCCACCATCCGGTACACGTAATCGCGACTGTCGCGATACCCATTGGACCAGTCTTCCAGATAAACATTAACCAACAGATTCTGGTCGTGCGCATAAGCCACAGTACGCTGAATGTCGTCCAGATGCTGATCAAGGGTCTTGCGTAACTGCTCAGTGCAATGCTTCTCGCTACCCTTGGTCAACAGGTTAAGCACCCGGCCACCAGTGCTCATCAGCCAATCGACACTGCGTCGCTGATCCGTAAAACCCAGCACTTCAACCCGGTCCAGGCACTCGTTAGTTGCGGCCCAGTCATGAATACGAGTCACAGCCTCTTTTTCGCCGTGTGAGACTCCGGCGGAAGCAACTTCAATACGATCCACTTTGAGGTTGTGCAGTAGCGCGCGGGCAATGCTGACCTTCTCGTCCGGGGCGAACGAGACTCCCTGGGTCTGCTCCCCGTCCCGCAAAGTCGTATCCATCAACAACACATGTTCTCGCATCGAGCATCTCCCGCCGGGCGGGTTAATCTGTCAAAGAACGCGATATTGTATAGGTAAACGATTGTTTAATTGAATGTGTTTGCCAACACCCGTCTATGAGGCTAGCCCCGGGGGCCACAACAGAATCTCAACCCCAAGAAGATCGTCAGGCCGCAAGTGATCTGATCATGGCCAGCTTGCCACGCTGATCCTGTCGATAAAAACGACGCAACTCCCGGGTCAGCCCCGGCCCATCCTGAGCCCTCAGGTATCGGCGATCCAACTGGCCGCAATAGTGACTGGCAAAACAGTTGGCCGCCTCGTACCGGGCTCGCGCCTCACAGTCCAATCCACTTTCAAAGGTCACGTTTTCAAAAAGCCAAGAGTGCAGTGACGCCGCGTCGAAAGAGTGTCGACCTCCAGCCAGAACCAGCAAACCGATGAACTTATCTATCTCTGCCTGCAGTTCCAACTCGAGTTGTGTCAGCGTGCGATCAAAACCGGCGCGCCAAACCAGATAAAGAAAGTGGCTGACGCCTTCGATGGCATGACAAAACACCTGCGCATCACGGGTGCTGGCAACAGCATTACCGGTCGCCAGGCCGGTGATGACCTCAGGTGCCAGGTAAAGCGAAATGCCCAACTCCCCAGAGGTCTGCTGCAAAAACAGCTTTTCCGGGCAATCCGGTCGGTTGTTATTTCCCTGCAAAGCGCAAGCCACCGCCTGATCTGTCACAAGAAAGTCCATTACGTCGTAATCGACGTTGATCTCGTACACGGCCGCCAGCCAGTGCTGCAGCCGGCTCAGGGAGCGCATTCAGTGCGCCCGGCGGGAACAAACCCCAAGGTTTATGCCAACTCGCTGTAATTGTCTGGCGTAACGCGCGCTGCCAGTCCGGCGCCAGCGCTCATAAACTGCGAGCAGGTCTTTATCGCTCTCTACGCCTTGTTCAAAAGTGCGTGTTAGCACCTCGGCCAGAAGTGCAAACTTTGTCCCCAATTCCGAAAAAACCGCGCCAGTGCCCTGGCTGGTTCGAGTACAGGCGAGTGACAGGTGCTCGTAAGCATTACCGCCCATGGCAATGTAATAGTCGACCCCTACTGGCTTGCGGCTGAAACTGTGTCGAAATACCCCGGCCACAAACAGCGCCACATCGCCGACCCGGCGCAGCGCAACAGCACGCTCAGTGGTTGTCTTGGCTGAGAGTGCCTCACCGTAGACGAGCGCGAGCGGTCGCAGCTCCAGCCCTTGATTCGTGTGCTCAAAAAAATGATCTGTTCGCGTGTAAAAAGTCAGCAGATTGACCAAATAGGCCTGTGTATCTTCCATTACGCTGACACTTTCCTGGTCGATCGCATCAGTCACCTTCTGCCTGAAGTAATCTTTTACCGAGCTGCAGTTATGCAAGGTATACGAGCCTGTCGTGCTTGACATACACTTTCTCCAGTTAGGTTACGAACTTACCAAGAACCCATTCTTGCCGAGTAGCGAACTTTCGCAAAGTCAGCACTCCAAGGCGGTGGCTGCTGACCGGTGACTGAAATCGCCATCAACCCCGTTGAGCACCTGCCATGGGCGAAACTAAAGAAAAAACTGAACGAGTGCTGCTGGCGGTGCTGCATGGGGATATCGTCGAATTTTCCCGCCTGACCTGGCAGGATGAAGAAGCGACCTTCCACGCACTGAAAAAGGACTTTGCCCACGCGCGCATCGTTATTACCAACAACGGGGGACAACTGGTCAACACAGTCGGTGACAGCCTGCTGGCCGTATTCCCTACCGCCAGCGCTGCGGCAATAGCCGCCATCGCCCTGCACAAGCAACTGGCCGTAACTAACGAGAACGTACCAGAACACCAGCGCTTGCGGGCCCGCATTGGAATCAACCTGGGAGAAGTGATCGTGGACGGTGACCAGGCTTTCGGCAACGGCGTAAACATCGCGGCCCGACTGCAGGAAATCGCCCCCCCTGGGGGCATCTGTATCTCACAATCAGCACGCGAGGTCATAGGCGATTCTCTGGATGTCCGTTTCGAATCCATCGGCGATCAATCACTTCGCAACATTGCCGTACCAGTCCACGCCCACCTGTTGCACACAGATTATGAGATAACACAGCGCGAAGACGACAACACCCCCGACACCCGCCTCGCAATCCTGGTGCTGCCGTTTGCCAGCCTTGATCACAATCTGCCCCTGGACAACATGGGTGAAGCACTTACCGTAGATCTGATCGGCGCCCTGTCGCGGTTTCGCCAATTGTTTGTCCTCGCCTCGCACACTGCACTGACACAGCATAACCAGTCACAGAATAAGGCTCAGCTGGGTCGACGCCTTGGCGTACGTTATCTGGTTGACGGCACTCTCCGAAAGCGCGCTGACAGCTTGCGCCTGGTCGTGAACCTGCTGGAGATTCCAGCCGGCAACTACCTGTGGTCTGAGACTTTTGATGCCGTCATGACAGACCTACCGGCAATACAGGACGAGATTACCCGGCACATCGTAATGACACTGATCGGTAATATGGAGCAGAACGCCATTCGAGACTCAGCAACAAAGTCTGAGGTAACCGCTTATGCGGACGCAATCCGGGCTCGCCAGCTGGTCTACCGGATGCGTGAGCCAGCCGATACCAAAACAGCTCGAGAACTTTTCCAAAAGGTGCTTCGCACCGATTCAGCGTCCGCGACCGCCCTGTCGGGACTGGCACTGACCTACCTGGCGGATTTTCTGATGATGTGGGCAGAAGATCCAAACGCCTGTATACCCCAGGCGGCACACTATGCGAGTCACGCGCTCGAGCTTGATCCAGCTGACAGCCTGGCGCATGCCGTCTTCGGCATCACCTATCTGTGGCGCAGGCATTTCATTGAAGCGATGGCTCACCTGGATCAGGCCATCAATCTTAACCCCAACCACGCTGATGCGCTCGCCGGCAGGGGTCTCGTACTGATCTTCACTGGTGAACCCGAATCAGCGCTCATCCAGTTCAACAAAGCGCTGTCCCACAACCCCTTTCCGCCGTCATGGTACTTGTGGGGGTTGGCGATTGCCCACTACAACACCGACAGATATGTGGATGCTGTCCAGGCACTGCTGAGAATCGATAATCCCAACCGATTTCATCGTCGGGTGCTCGCGGCCAGTTACGCACAACTGGGCGATATGGGCCGAGCGGCCGCCGAGCGCGACGCTGTGATGGCCGAGGTACCGGGCTATACGGTGAACGACAGCCGGAAATTCCAGCCCTATCAGGATCCACGGAATATCGAGCCCTTTATCAACGGGCTGCTACTGGCCGGCTTTGTAGATAAAGAAGCGCACTAACACTGACTGGCGCCTCAGAGCGCCTCGTCTATACCCAAGACCAAAAAAAGAGGGGGCGATGCCCCCTCTTAAAAACTGCTGTTACTGCTCGAAAATAACCTATGCAGATCTCTTGTTATATGCCCACCACAAAATACCAAGAGCGATCAGGCCAACCAGCCCTTCGCTTCCCAGAGCACTAACAAAACCGACAACACTTCCAAGTACATCTACGGGCAAGAAAGGAACCGCTCCTTGTTCGTCTCCAAAAAGAACTTGCAAGACGACTCCCAGCGCAATGATTGAAATACCCAACTCAGCCAATCCGCCTACCCACCGACGAACACTCTCTAGAAAGTGCATGATATTGTTATCTCCATGCTGTTGAGGGATTCGTATTTTACCACCGAGGCAGATACCGTATCGAGGTAAACACTCTTTTTTTTGGGTCCAAATCAGCCTGTTTTTCTAGGCAAAAACAGACGCAATGCAAAAAAAATCATGTAATGGTGGCTCAACCAAGCATTAATTGTGTTTCGGTGAGGTTCAGCGCATCAATGCGTCAACCAGCGCATCGGCACCATCTCGCACTGGGTCGAGAACAAGCCGACCGGTTTCATCCTGTATCTGCGCCACGGCGCGTGCCGCGCCATCTGCATCAAGGTGTGCGGTATTCAGTGCAATTCCAGCCGTCAGCGGTCGGGTAAAGGAACCACATGCACTCGCTAGATCTTCATACAGTGCAATAACCTCGTTCAGCGGCGGCACTCGAATCGCTACGCCCACGGTATCAAGCTCAGTCATACCAGCACGATGGCACAACACCAGGTGTGTCGGGCACGAGCCACGAATCAGCGGCAGTGTCGAGGTACTGCCAGGATGTACGATTGAGCCCTGACCCTCAACGATCACCAGTTGAGCATCAGCGGCATCCATCACCATCCCCTCCACTGCACCACAGGCATAATCCACCCGGATCGCATCCAGGGGGATTCCCTTACCACTGATCAGGATGCCGATCTGCCCGGTCGCCAGAAACTCGGCGTGGATCTCGCGCTTGAGCGACGCATGCCAGATCTCAAGGCCAGCCGTCATTTTTCCGACTGCCATATCGGTTCCCACCAGCAGCGCTCGCCGATTCGACAGCCCAGCCGCCCGCGCGCAGGCGATGTCCAGGCCTTGGGGCTCCCGGCGGATATCCCAAACCCACTGGCCCTCCTTCAGATCCGGATACCGAGGTTCGAGCTGTTCATGCAGGCCGTTAACCACACTCATCCCCGACGCCACCGCAAGGTCAACCTCTGCCACCATCTCTGGTGGCAGGCGGCCACCAGAAGGTGCCATCCCCAGTACCAGCACCTCACCACCAACATCTACAGCCTGGGCAACCGAGGACACCACCGGCACATCCGGCCCGAAGCCCAGCAGTTCACGGGTACTGCACCCGCCGTGATTGAAGTCAACAGCACAGGCAATCGGGTTGCGTGAGTAACGCAGTACGCCGTGCCCCATCTTGCCGTTCAGCTTGTTAATCTGTTCGGAAAAATGAATGACCAGTCTCTGGTCAGGTTTTAACATGTCAGTGTGACTCCGTGTCCAGGTCGTTTTGCATCCACGTTGACCACACCCGCATCAAGAGACAGCCCCGAAGCGGGGTCAGGCAACAGATTGAGGTGCGAATCCAGATCGATATGGTCAAATAGTGCACCAAGAGAGGCGCCGGCGCCTATGGCGACCGAGGATTCACCCATGCAGCCGATCATCGTCTTAAGATTATGGGCCCGAGCGGTGGCGACAATACGTAAAGCTTCGCTAATACCGCCACACTTCATCAACTTGAGATTAGCGCCGTCAATACATCCTGCCAGCCGCGCTGCATCCTTCGCAAAATTACAGGATTCATCAATGTATATCGGCAAAGCTCGCCCAGCAAAAAGTGCAGGCAACTGATCGTCGGCCTGGTGATGCAAAGGTTGCTCAACATAATCGCAGCCACGCTCCTTGAGCCATAACATCATGGATTGTGCCCCCGCCAGATCCCAGCCGCCGTTCGCGTCGACCCTTAGCGTCACAGCGTAGTTGCGTGCAGCCTCTTTAACCGCGGCATACATTGCTTGATCTGCCTCCAGGCCTTCGGGACTACCGAGTTTCACCTTAAGGTAGCGTGCGCCGGTACGCTCAAGAATCTCCGGAACCCGTTCGCGCACCACTTCGGGTGGCAAAATCCCGATCGTTACCGACGTTGCCACAGCCCGGTGCGGCAGCCCCAGCAGCCGGTACAGTGGCTGCCTCGCCTGACGGGCCAGGTGGTCCCACAGGGCGATATCAACCGCCGCCCAGGCGCACGGCGCCACCTGCGCCTCATGCGCTAGCCGCCAGCCATCGAACGGGTTATCCAAGGCTTGTGGATGCGTTTTTAAAAAAGCGCTTATCTGATCCTGGCAATCCTGTGCGGTTTCGGCACCCGTGAGGTGGCCGGGGGCTGCCTCACCTAGGCCAGTTGCGCTGTGGTCGCTGACGCTAACGAAAAGATTCACTGACCCTGCGCTTTCGCCGCGGCTGATGCGCAGCGGATAACGCTTTGTCAGCGTAACTTGGTGATAACTGATATCCAGGTGATTCTCCTTAGGTAGCCTACGGTGGTATTGGTATTGTTGGCCACCGGCATGGGCGCAGTGGATATTAGTGGGGTTAAAGGACAAAAAAAAGCCCCCTGCCGCGAGGCAAGGGGCTTTTTTGCGTTAAATTCAATTGGGTTTGTGTTCGGTCTGGCAGACCTGTCAGGCCGCAATAAAGGGACAACTATTTCAAGGGCGGTGAAAATTGGATACCATCGCCGTGGAATCAATGGCTATGGGGGAGAGCTCGGTGAAAATTACGCTGCTGGGTACGGGAACACCGACCCCGTCGTTGAAGCGCATGAGCTCAGGTTACATGGTCGAAATCGGCGCCGATACCATCCTGTTCGACCATGGGCCCGGCGCTCATCACCGTCTGATCGAAGCAGGCGTGCGGGCGGTTGACGTTACCCATATCTTTTTTTCCCATCTGCATTACGATCATTGTCTCGACTATATCCGCCTGCTGATGACCCGCTGGGATCAGAGCGATGGTTCTTTGCCGGAACTCAAGGTTTACGGCCCGCCCCATACGGCGCGGTTTAGCGATCTTTTGATCAAACCCGACGGCGTCTTTGGGCCCGACCTCAATGCGCGTATCAACCACCAAGCCAGTATCGACACCTTTGAGCGTCGCGGCGGTGTACCGCCACGTCTCAGACCGGCGCCAGAAGTGACGGAGTTGAGCAGCGGTGATGTCGTCGAGGGGAAGGGCTGGCGCGTGGAATGTGGCAATGTTCCGCATGCCCAACCGCAGCTCGCCTGCTATGGCTTTCGTCTAGATTCCGATGAAGGATCTTTCGCCTATTCGGGCGACGCCGGCCCCTGCAAGGCGATGGAGAAATTTGCTGACAACGTCGATGTGTTGGTGCATATGTGCCATTACATCTCCGGCACTGAACCGGGCCGGCCCTTCGCCAAGGGTAGTATGGGACATCTTGAACTCGCCGAACTCGGGCGCAAGGCGAAGGTACGGAATCTGGTTGTCAGCCATATTCTTGAGCAGATGGACGTGCCTGGCGTTCGCGAACGGTTGATCGCGGAAATGGCAGCTATCTACCAGGGCAATATTTTTTTCGGAGAAGACCTTATGGTAGTACCACTGACATCACCAGTTCCACAGGCCATACGATAATGGCCGGGCAAAACGAATGCGGCCATCATTCCGGCCGCAGCATTGATATAGGCTTTTATTCAGGGTGGCGCGAAATAAACTTAGACAGCAACTTTTCGGCGCTCGGCCAACGAGCGGGCGATTTACCGCCTAATCAATGATACAGCTAAGGGCGCAACGGCCATGATCACTAGAATTCGCGCCAGTTGATGGGCAAGCACAAAGGTCACGTCGTATCCCAGGCCGAAGGCGACCAGTGACATTTCTGCGAAACCGCCAGGATTGAAGGCAAGAATCAAAATGTCGAATGGTTCATCGATGATCAGCATGCCAATCATCGCAAATACAACTCCGAGAATTAACATAAAAACCCCCACCATGGCGCCATGAAAGAGTTTTCTAGCCGCCTCCCTGAAATGAACCCCGAAGAACATGGCGCCGATACTTACGCCGATGACGAGAAGGGCACATGAAATGACACCGCTGGGAATATCCGTATCAACATGGCCAGATAACTTAAGCACAGCAACGCCGATCAAAGGGCCGAGAATAAACGGCGCCGGAAATCTCAGCCATTTGGCGATGACATAGGATGTCGGCACCACCACGCCCAGGAAGATCAACGCCAAATAGTCAGGATTTGCCAGCACGAAACTCAAATTCATCGAAGCGGGTGGGGCATAACTGGAAAATATTCTGAAGGCCAAGGGAATGGTGAATATGACGACGATTAGACGCATCGACTGGATCAAGGAGACTGTTTTGACATCGGCGCCATAACTTTGAGCAAGGGCCAGCATGGTCACCAGTCCGCCCGGGGTAGCGCTGAAGTAGGCCGTCAGCGGATCAAGTTTAGCGACATGGATAAGATACAGTGTAATCGGGGTTACGATAGCGATGGTGTAAAAAACGACTAGAGCGATACTAGGAAGCCAGCGAAAGAACTGCTCACCGATTTGGGCAGTAATCGTCAAGCCAAAAACGGTTCCAACAATCCAAAAACTTGGAAGCCGAAGCCAGGTCGGTATCCAAAGCCTGACGCCGCTCAACCCGGCGAGCGATGTGGTGAAAATCGGCCCGATAATCCAGGGCAGCGGCAACGTTAGCAAGATAAACAAAACCGCGCCGACCAAACCAATAGCCAAACCGGCCAGTAGCAACGCCCATTGCTGGCCGAATTCCTTTGCGCCGATTCCTAATGCTTTGATCATTGGGCGCGATGTGTATGATTTAGATCAATTGCCCTTTTATCAGTAGTGTATTACGATCCTCGCCATGTGTTCGATCCGCGATAAGGTTATCACCTAAATCGGATGCAAATTAATTCACACAGTGAGGAAGAAACTATGTCACGTCAATCAACTCGACGTCATATTGGAATATTAACCGCATTCGCCGTCTCGGCATCAATGGCTTTCGGGATAACTCCGGCACTCGCCGAATTTCCAGAAAAGCCGATCAAATTGATTGTCGGCTTCCGCGCCGGCGGCAGCACAGACGCCTTGGCGACGGCCTTGGCCAAAGAAATGGAAGCCGTGCTCGGCCAGCCAGTTGTCAAGGAAGTCAAGGCCGGCGCCGGTGGCGGCAAAGCCGCGGCAGCAGCCAAACTGGCGGCCGCCGATGGCTATACACTGGTTATGGCCGTCACGCCGACCTTCGCCTTCAATACCGCGGCCATTCCAGACAAGACGCCCTACACCAAAGACGACTTTGATTATCTTGAGAGTGTGAGCAAGGCGCAAGAAGCCGTCTATGCCAAGGCCGATGCGCCTTTCAAAACCTGGGCTGAGATGATCGCCTACGCCAAAAAGGGCAACAAGTTGACCTATGCGGCGGTGACGCCCTTCGATAAGTTGCTCATTCGCTACATCAACAAGAAAGAAGGTGTGAATATCCGGACCATCCCGACCAAGGGTGGCTCCGGCGCCCTCAAGAATATCATGGGCGGGCATACCGACATGGGTTTCTCCGGCGGCTCACACATCAAACTGCTGGGCAAGGATAAAATCAACGTTTTGATTAGCCTGCGCGGCGAGCCACTGCTTGATACGCCGGAAATTCCAACCTTGATGGATGCCGGCTACCCGATCACTTTCGAAGCCCACTTTTTACTGGCGGCGCCAAAGGGACTTCCGGCCGAGGTCAAGAAGACTTTACTGAACGCCATTCATATAGGCATCAACGGCCCGGCCGTCGCAACAATCCTCGAAAAGTTGCCCTTCCCTAAAGAACAACTTGGTCCTGAAGGATTGACGGCCAGCATCGACGCCGCTTATGAGCGCTATGTGAAGATGGTCAAATCACTGAATTAACTTTAAGAATCCTGGGGCGGCTTCGGTCGTCCCAGGCTTTTATTCTATGCGTTTTGCGGACCTGATTTCGGGCCCGGTACTGGTTCTTTTCGGATTCGCTTTGGCGGTCTGGGTGATCCCCATCGAAGCGGTTCCGGGTGATCCGGGCGAGATAGCTCCCGCTTTTCTACCGACTGTCGCAGCGGTCGTTATCGCCGTACTGGCCGGCTTTCAAACGGTCATTGCGGGCATGGGCCGAAAAAAAACACCGTCTGATTTCGATGGTTCATCTGTCCTATTTTTGTTGGCCTCAGCGGTAGTATTCGGGCTGGTTATCGCCCTGATCATGAATTTTGGATTCATTATCGGTGGAATTTCATCGACCGCCCTGATTGGCTTCCTCATGCGGCCCAAAGGCTCCGAACGATGGTGGCTATTGATTATCGCCGTTACCCTGCCGCTGGGCAGCTACCAACTTGCCTGGCATGGGCTGCGACTGTCTCTTCCTTAAGGCCGAGGACAATGGATCTTATCCTTCTCGGCATTCAAGACGCCCTCACCCTGACCACCTTACTGACCGTCGCGGCCGGAGTATGTCTGGGCATCGTTGTCGGAGCCATTCCAGGCCTGAACGCACCGATGGCCATCGCTATCGCTGTACCGCTTACTTTTTACATGACGCCATTGGCAGCGCTGGCATTTTTGATTTCAGTAAACAAGGGTGGCAGTTTCGGTGGCTCGATCTCGGGTATTCTGCTCAATACGCCGGGCTCGCCGGAAGCGGCAGCAACTGCCATTGACGGCTACCCGCTGGCCCGCAAGGGCCGTCCGATTACCGCCATGCAAACAGCTTTAGGCGCTTCGGTTTGCGGCGATCTTTTCAGTGACATCGTTCTTGTCCTGGTGGCTGCCCCCCTGGCCTTGGTGGCGTTGAAACTGGGGCCGGTGGAAATATGCTCAGTGGTTATTTTTGCCTTCGCCATGATCTCCGGCTTGATGGGGAATTCGTTGATCAAGGGCCTGATCGCCACAGCATTGGGTATTTTTTTTGCCACTATCGGCACCGATCCCACTATGTCAATGCCGCGTCTGACCTTCGATAACATAAATCTCGTTAGCGGCATTCCTTTGATGGCAATCGGTATCGGTATGCTGGCGCTGTCGGAAGTCCTGATCCAGATCGAGATTTATCTACGAGACAGTCGTAGCGGCGCAAAAGAGGCGGTTGAAATACAATCTTTGCCCGATGACCGTCTGACACCCCGTATCTTTCTGGCGATATGGCGCACGGTGCTCCGTTCAGCGGTCATCGGCACCTTTATCGGAGCACTACCCGGCCTGGGCGCGACTATTGCCGGTTTTTTAGGATACGGCGCCGCCAAGCGAGCCTCGAAGAACCCCGAAAAATTCGGTAAGGGCGAGATCGAAGGTGTGGCGGCGGCGGAAGCCGCAAACAGCGCGGTCGTCGGCGCCAATCTGATTCCCCTGTTGACCCTGGGTATTCCCGGCAATGTCACTTCGGCTTTGCTTGTCGGCGCTTTCATTATCCATGGCGTCGCGCCGGGGCCTTGGATGTTCGAGGAACACGGCCGGCTTATCTACAGTATGTTCACCGCGATGATCATCGCCAATTTCCTCAACTGGATAATCGGCGGGGCCGGCTTGAGACTGTTTGCCAAAGTGCTGGCGATTCCTAAACCCGTTATCCTGCCGGCACTGGTGTTTTTGTGCATTACCGGTTCTTATTTGAACGATCAAAGTTTTTTCGCCATAGAACTGACAATCGCCTTCGCCATTTTCGGATTTTTGATGCGCAAGCTCGGCTATCCCTTTGTTACCTTTATCATCGGTTTTGTGCTGACTCCGATGTTGGAGCTTTCATTAAGCCAAGCATATATTCTGATGGAGGGAAATATCGCCGCGCTGGTTAATTATCCTATTGCCCTAGCTTTGGTCGCCATGACAATGGCGGTGATCGTTAGGGCCTTCCTCAGAGGACACGAGCCAGGGCCATGACAGCAGGCACTCTGTTTGACAAAATCTGGGACAGCCATGTGGTGCGTCACTTCGAAAACGGACGCGACATGATCCATGTGGACCGGCACTTGCTGCACGATATCACCTCGGTTGAAGCCTTCAATTCCCTTAAAGCGGCGGGCCGTCATCCCAGAAATTCGGAACTGGCCATAGCCACCGCCGATCATATGGTGGCAACGCTACCGGGCCGCAACGAGTCCAGTTTTCTCCCGGGACTGGAATTTGTTCAGGCGCTGCGCCGGAACAGCGCTGGAGCGGGGATCAGGATGTTTGATCTGGGCGATCCTCATCATGGCATCATTCATATCATCTCTCATGAACTCGCCGTTGTCCTTCCCGGCCTGACCGTGGCCTGCGGCGACAGCCATACCTGTACTCTGGGTGCTCTCGGAGCGCTACCCTTGGGTATCGGCACCAGCGATGTCGAACACGCTCTGGCGACCCAGACCCTGGTCCTGCAAAAACCGCCCGCCATGCGGATACGGATAGAAGGAATTCTGCCGGAATTCACCACGGGTAAGGATATGGCGCTGCATATCCTGGGTATTCTGGGGGCTGATGGCGGCAACGGACATGCCGTTGAATTCGCTGGCGACGCTGTACTGGCGCTGCCCATGGAACAGCGCTTCACACTCTGTAACATGGCCGTTGAATTTGGTGCCCGGATAGGCTTGATCGCACCGGATGAAACGGTTTTCGAATATCTGAAGGGTCGCCCCTTCGCCCCCGACGGAGAGGTTTGGAGGTCGGCCCTGAAAGCTTGGCGCCGTTTGTACAGCGATCCGGAGGCCGTGTTTGAGAAAGAGATGATCGTCGACGCCGCCGCTATTGAGCCGATCGTGACGTGGGGCACCAGTCCGGAAGATGTGGCGCCGATTTCCGGGCAGGTGCCGGACCCGGCCACCTATGCCTCTGCCGAAGGCCAGCAGGCGAAGCAGACAGCTCTTGACTATATGGGACTGACGCCGGGAACGCCTCTTGAAGGCCTGCCGATAGATATGGTTTTTATCGGCTCCTGCACTAACGGGCGGCTCGGTGATTTGCGCGCCGCCGCCAGCATCGTCCAGGGTAAATCTATCGCCGAGGGAGTCCGCGCCATCGTCGTAGCCGGCTCGGCGTCAATTAAGCGCGCCGCCGAGGCTGAAGGATTGGACGAAATATTTAAAGCCGCCGGTTTCGAATGGCATGAGACCGGCTGTTCATTGTGTTGTGCGGTGGGCGGCGATGTGGTACCCGAGGCCGAGCGCTGCGCCTCAACCTCGAACCGTAACTTCGAGGGCCGCCAGGGCGTGGGCGCCCGCACGCATCTGATGAGCCCGGCCATGGCGGCGACAGCGGCGGTGGCCGGCGTCATTACCGATCTGCGCCGCTTGAGGGAATAATATGATGGAGGCTTTCACCACCCTGACCGGTATTGTCGCCCCCTTGCCACGCGACAACATCGATACCGACGCCATTATTCCGGCGGGCATCTTCAAGCTGATCGGCGCCGACATGTCGCGTATTGGCGAGGGGCTGTTCCTGGATTGGCGGCAATCACCAGACGGCGATGAGCGTCCCGATTTTGTGCTCAACGACGCCCGTTTCAGATCTGCCAGCATTCTTCTAAGCGGGCGAAATTTCGGCTGCGGTTCTTCCCGAGAACACGCTGTCTGGGCGTTACTCAGCGCCGGTATCCGATGCGTTGTCGCCGAGAGCTTTGCCGATATTTTTTTCGCCAATTGCTTCCGCAAGGGTCTGCTGTCGATTGTTCCTCAGTCTGACGACTACACCCGTCTTCTAGATGCCGTCCTGAACGCCCCGGATGGTCTGACGGCTTCGGTCGACCTCGCCGCCGGGATTTTTTCCTGGCAGCAGACTGGGTCTTCGCCTGTGGGCGAGTTTAGTTTTACCGTGGACGCGAACCAGAAGGAGGCGTTGTTGCAAGGTCTTGACGAAGTCGGCACATCGCTGCAATACGAACAGGATATTGCGGCTTTCCAGGCCAAAGACCGCCTAGCTCGCCCATGGGTTTACGACGTAAGTTTTCACCAGATTCCAGAGATCAAAATCTGAAGGATAAAAAATGCGACAGACAACGCGATTGAAGCGGCTGATTCAAGCCGACGAACTGCTGGTAATGCCGGGTATTCACGACGCCCTGAGCGCGCGTATCGCAGCCGCCGAAGGATTTCAAGCGCTGACCCTTGGCGGCTATGCCGCGAGTGGCGTCTTGCTGGGCGAACCCGACAGCTCGCAATTGTCCTTGCGTGAATTGGCCGACCATTACGCTAGGGCCTGCGATTCGGTCGAGTTGCCGATTTTCGCCGACGGTGATACTGGGTTCGGCAACGTAACCAACGTGGCGCGCACAGTGCGCGAATTCGAAAGGGCCGGTGTCGCCGGTCTGTTCATCGAAGACCAGGTATTTCCAAAACGCTGCGGCCACACTCCGGGCAAGGATGTAATCCCCTTGGAGGAAATGATCGGCAAACTTAAATCGGCCCTCGACAGCCGAAGCGATCCGGATCTGGTGATTATGGGTCGCACCGACGCGCTGGCCGTGCACGGTCTCGACGCGGCCATTGAACGCGCTCAAAAATTCGCCGAGATCGGGTGTGATCTGGTGTTCGTTGAAGCGCCGACCACGACCGACGATATGAAACGCATTTGCAGCTCCGTCGATGCGCCTCAGTGCGCCAACATAATAGAATTCGGCAAGACGCCGACCCTTGACGCCACAGAATTGGAACAACTCGGCTACGCCACAGCTGTCTGGCCAGTGGCCAGCATTTTCGCCCTTACCAAACAGATGCGATCTCTCTATCGGACCATCGCAAAAACTGGTTCGACAGAATCCTTTATCGACGAGATGGTGACCTTCGACGACTATATGGAAGTGGTGGGATTACCCGAGTTGCGGGCTCGGGAGCAATCCTTCCTGGACTTCGCCAAGAAGAACACAAAAACCGACTAGATTTCGATATTATATTGGCGGCGCAAAAGATCCTGCAGAAGATCAAAACAGGCCCCGTTGCGGACCACAGAATAGTCTCGAAAATCAATCATGGTCGATGAAAAATTGTACGAGGCCCATCGCATCAATCCGTAATCGATAACCATATCGGCGGCGGCGATTACTTCGGACTCAATATCTTCAACCCGAAATTTCACACCCTGCTGGGTTACGTTGGCTGACGAGCCGATGATAGGAATTTGATTTTCGTAGCTGAGTCGTCCTAGCACATCGAGGAACGGGCCGGCACCGAGAAGCATGGCGATAGTTCCGTCCTTAATGCTTTGAGAGCGGATGGCTTCGGGCAGCTTCTGGATCATTGGATGATCAATCTGCACCGGCGCCACGCAGCCGATGGTCAGCCCAGCTTCCTGCCAGATTGATCGGATTACCCGGCGGGTTTTGTCATCGAGAATGTGCAGAGAGTCGTGCAGTTCGGGGCTACCCGTAAAGGCGTGCAATTTGCCTTTTTTTCGGCGCTTGGCGACAAATGCTCGGTCAATCGCCTCCTCGGAAATGCCAACGATGGCATAGCCAACATAGGTCGGAATAATCGCTGCGCCGCCCGCCATCAACGTGTCGAATGCACGTCTGGCATCATTTTCCACGTCATAAAAATTCATACTCATTTTCAATCCTGATCGATGATTAAAACAACTGATCGTCGGCCTGGTGATGCAAAGGTTGCTCAACATAATCGCAGCCCCGCTCCTTGAGCCATGACATCATGGATTGTGCCCCCGCCAGATCCCAGCCGCCGTTCGCGTCGACCCTTAGCGTCACAGCGTAGTTGCGTGCAGCCTCTTTAACCGCGGCATACATTGCCTGATCTGCCTCCAGGCCTTCGGGGCTGCCGAGTTTCACCTTAAGGTAGCGTGCGCCAGTTGCGCTGTGGTCGCTGACGCTAACGAAAAGATTCACTGACCCTGCGCTTTCGCCGCGGCTGATGCGCAGCGGATAACGCTTTGTCAGCGTAACTTGGTGATAACTGATATCCAGGTGATTCTCCTTAGGTAGCCTACGGTGGTATTGGTATTGTTGGCCACCGGCATGGGCGCAGTGGATATTAGTGGGGTTAAAGGACAAAAAAAAGCCCCCTGCCGCGAGGCAAGGGGCTTTATTGCGGGTGCAGTCAGAAGCTTAACTGCTGAACGCTATGACTTAGATGGTATCGATGATCCAGGCAAACGGATTGACATAGGTCTTCGGATCAATTGTCCAGGCCAGGCGATCCACAGTCCACTGCGGATCCATGAACGACCAGGTCGGCTCGTAGAACCTGACCTGTGTTCCCTTGTTGGCCCAGTCGGCATACAGTTCGCTTTGAACAAAAGGCTTAAGGGCACTGTAAACGTCAGCGTTGACCGGCGATGCCATCCATTTGATGTAGGTCATCGGGTTGATTGCGACCAGGCTCATCTCAATATAGGCTTGTGGGTTGGTCAACTGCTTGACCCAGGTATCCCACATGGCCGGCTCCTGCATGCAACGCAGCATCAGGTGCATCGCGTCGGGGTCCGCCAATACTGCCATCAGCTTGGCACTTTCTTCCGGATCACCCATCACACGAGCCATCAGGCCAAAATCAGTAAACACACGCAGATGCTGCGCCAGCGCATCAAAGCTTTCTTCGGTATTGCCCAGTTCCAGGTAATACTCTTTCGCCTTGGCAAAATTGTGGCAGTAGGTGTCGGCCACATCGCAGGTCGGATCGGCAGCCACTTCCTCAGCAGCGGTAGTCGGGACAACCAGACCCAGCGACATCACAGCGATCGAGGTCGCTGCAAAAAAACTCTTCCAGTGTTTCATGGTTTCATTTCCAAAAAATTTCAAATAAGGAAACTAGAATATAAGTATTTACTTAAACACTGTCAAGAGCTACTCACACTGAAAATCAACTATTCAAAGAGTTATGAATTTTTCTCCATTTTTTCAGTTAGTTACATATTTTCCGCTCTAACTGAATACCCTTATCTGTCACACTCGTACCTACCCGAGCTGGCTCTATCTGGTTAAACCACAGTCACCGAGAGCGAGCCGACCCCGTCAATCACACCATCCAGGGTATCGCCCGAGAGCACCGGACCTACCCCTGCTGGCGTGCCGGTAAAAATCAGGTCGCCGGGTGTCAGTAGAAAATACCGGGACAGTTCACTGATGATCTCGGGGACTTTCCAGATCATCTGCGCGAGGTCGCCGGACTGGCAGAGCGCGCCGTTTCTTTGCAAACTAATTGTCCCGTCCTGAGGGTGGCCAATGCTCGAAGCAGGTGTGATCGCTGAGCATGGCGCTGAGTGCTCAAAGGCCTTGCCAACCTCCCAGGGACGACCCTGGCGCTTCATCTCGCCCTGCAGGTCACGTCGTGTCATATCCAGACCCACCGCGTAGCCAAAAACGTGGCCCAGCGCCGCGTCAGTTGCAATCTCGAAACCGCCGGATTGCAAAGCCACTACCAATTCGATCTCGTGCTGCACGTCATTGCTGAGTGCGGGATAAGGGAATTCACTCCCATCACTCACAAGATTGTCTGGATTTTTTTGAAAAAAGAAAGGTGCCTCGCGGTCCGGGTCGTGGCCCATTTCCACCGCATGCGCCGCGTAGTTGCGCCCGACACAGTAGATCCGATGAACTGGG
>Ga0187833_10000291_pt1 | contig 58521 bp, 46 predicted proteins | sample ETNtaG_37_FD_167968 | JGI IMG/M metagenome (GOLD analysis project Ga0187833, IMG submission 167968) | Marine microbial and viral communities from oxygen minimum zone, Eastern Pacific Ocean - ETNP2014_SV_400_PacBio MetaG (Illumina Assembly) | ecosystem: Environmental > Aquatic > Marine > Hypoxic...
CGCGATCGAATTCCCGCATATGCTAGTTCGCCTTTCATGCAAAGTCCTGAGGATTACGCTTCACTGGCAATCGAAGCCAAGCTTAAAGGTTTTACTGCTTTCAAGCTTCATCCACCGGGAGAACCTGACCTTGACATTGCTTGTTGCAAAGCAGTCAGAGCAGCTGTGGGACCTGAATTCGTGTTGATGAGCGACCCGGTTGGCGGGAATTATGATCATGAAGACGCTGTACGAGTAGGACGAGCATTAGAAAAACTACAGTATTTGTGGCTTGAAGAACCCCTTTACGATCACGATATACATGGCCTCGAACAGCTTAGCCGAACTTTGGATATTGCAATTTGTGCTGGTGAGTGGAATTCAGACTTCTTTTCAAAAATCAATTACCTTAGATCTGGTGCGGCAGACATCATACGCGCAGATGTTTCTTGGACTGGCGGTATAACCGGGAGTTTGAAATCCGCTCATATCGCTGAAGGATTTGGAGTCAATTGCGAAATGCATATGACCGTGCTTTCTTTAATGGATGTTGCCAATCTGCACGTGGCGCTCGCGATTAAAAATTGTAGATATCTGGAACTTCCTTTTCCTGATGGAGCGACCTTTGGGATTAAAAAACCACTAGAAATCGACAATGAAGGTTATGTACAAGCACCCAGCGATCCGGGGCTTGGCGTTGAAATTGATTGGAATGTCATCAACAGAAACACAGTTGTCCGGATATAAAGCTCTTATATTGTTTGCGCCTGATTATTTGAACTGTTCGTTCCTTTTCAATGGAAGTATTGTCAAAACCTCAGGATTGATGCTGAAATCGATTAGTTTATTAATCTTATTTTCGTTGATGTCAGGCTGCGATTCAGGTGGTTCCAACACTATGTTTTTTGACGCAAAGTTATCTAAGTTAGGTGAAATTGAGTTTTCATCTCCGGCTTTTAAAACCGGTGATCTGATTCCGATAAAGTTCACTTGCTACGGGGACGATTTATCTCCTCCCCTTCGTTGGTCAGACGTACCTGGCAATCCCCGTTCGATAGCGATAATCATGGATGACACATACCTTTCAAGCAAAATTGTCCGACACTGGTCGATTTACAACATACCAATTGCCACGCTCTCTCTTAAACCTGCGCTGCTATCGAGACAGCAAATTGAAAACACTTTTATGCAGGCTGAAAATGACTTTGAACATTATGGCTATACCGGTCCTTGCCCACCGACAGGGGAAGAGCATGAATACGTATTTTTCATTTATGCTTTATCACAACCACTTGATCTCTCAGGTACGTCAGGGCCGACGCAACTCACTAATGCAATGCAGGGTTACGTCATTGCTTACGGATCGTTTTCAGGCCGTTATGTTGGCAATTAATTGAATGTTAAATCTGATTTCATTCAACAAAGAGTCTTAACCCACCCACTAAACGAAACGCTTTGCTCAACAATTCCTTCCTACATATACCAGGTTTTACTATCTATGAAGAGGAAGAATTATGGGCTTCTGGTGTAACCACATGGGCACAAGCGATAAATTCAGACAGATTAGACTCAAAGCAAGTGAGGTTTCTTGAACGATCCACTCAGGCCTTGAACGAGCGGGACTCCATATTTTTCAATGAACGTTTCACTGCCAGAGAGCGCTGGCGTTTGTTGCCTGATTTTGAAAATGAAATAGCTTTCCTTGATATAGAAACCACCGGCCTTTGGAAAGATGCTTACATCACGATGTGTGGAATTCTTGATGCAACAGGCTTTAATGCTTATGTTAGAGGCGATAACCTTGACGACCTAGTTTCAATATTGGACGAATACAAACTTGTAGTTACGTTCAATGGAATTTCCTTCGATATCCCTTGGCTTAAGAAAGAACTGGGGCCAATACTGAACGATACAGCCCATGTGGATCTGATGCATATCCTTCGAAATGTCGGCTTAATCGGTGGTTTAAAAAAGATAGAAAGAATTTGTGGACTTGATAGAGGCGATGATCTTTCGTTGCTGAGTGGGAGAGATGCCGTATCGCTTTGGAATATGGCCCAGGAAGGTGAACCCCACGCGCTTGAAACGCTTATACGTTACAACGCTGAAGATGTTTCATCTCTTCCGATATTGACTGAAGTGGCTTACAAAAGAAATTCGCTGGGAACACCTATGGCTAAATATCAATTCTTACCTCCCGCAAGATTTGACACATCCTTGCTCCCATATGATTCTGGCTTAGTTAGATACCTATGCAGATCAGCGACAAAATGAGTGCTAGACTTGCAACTCGACGTGCGCACATGCGCGCGAAATGGCTACTTCACACACCTGCATGCGCTACTAATAAACGCATACAGGAACGACTGGCTTGATTATTTGTCGGCACTTAAATATACCGAGCATCCGATCCTTGCGAATACTGTTTTTCTCGCGGCCTGGGGCGGTTGGCCCGATGCGGCAGAATCAGCAACACGGTCACTTCGAGAACTGGTGCGTCAATTTTCTGCAACTAAATTTGCTTCAATCGACGCGGAGGACTTTTACGACTTTGCAGAGCAGAGACCTGTAATTACAAATCAATCTGATGGGTCACGAGAACTTATTTGGCCAAAAAACGAGTTCTTCTACTGGAAAGCTGACGACGGTGGCCGAGACCTGCTTATTTTTATAGGCGTTGAACCAAATTTGAAATGGCGGACATACACTGACCTGATACATCAGGTGGCTAACGAGAGTGACACTAAGCTTTTGGTCACGGTCGGTGCTCTACTCGACTCAGTTCCCCACACTCGTTCTCCGAGGGTCACAGGTTCATCACTGAATACAAATCTTGGTAAAGAATTTGAGCACATTAAATATGCTGTGCCTAATTACGAAGGCCCCTCTGGTCTCACGTCAGTTCTAATCGACCGACTGGCTCAAGATGAGGTTCCGGCAGCTAGTATCTGGGGCCATTCACCACACTATCTACAGGTAGCTCAGAACCCCACGCTCACTCACGCAATACTTTCAGAACTGCAGCAATTTATTTCGGTGCCTGTTGACCTCACGAAACTTGCACGAGACTCCGAGGAGTTTGATGAAAATTTGGTCAGGGCTCTTGCGGACCAACAAGAAATTGAGGGATACGTCAAACGACTTGAAGAAAGGTACGATTCTGAAGAAGAGTATCGGCAAAGTCCTGAGCCAGCAGCGCTCGTTCAGGAACTTGAAGATTTTTTACGCCAACAGCGGGACACAGATTCTTCTACTGATAGCGAGGAATCTGCGGGTTGAGTAAGATTGCCGACCGATTGACCAAATTAGGCCAGACCGAAAGAACTGGGTTTGGTTTCGGAGTTCGGTCCTCAAGTAGAAAAATCCCCTTAATTCTTGTAGTGGTAACCATCGATAAACCAACAGATATTGAGGGTTTAGCAGCCGACGTATTTATTTTGTCGGCTGGTCCCAAAGGTGCACCCCAAACAAAAACCTTGAAAAACGTTGACCTTTGGGGAGTTGCTGTAGCAGGTGGAACAGACTCAAATATCACCACAGCAGTCGGCTCGGGTGCAGATTTTCTTGTTATCGAGGCAGAATCTACTCCGGGGGGTGCTTTGAGGGATGATGACCTCGGGAAAGGGCTTGTCGTAGATCTGAACATTTCCAAGAAACGTGCCAAGGCCATTGATAACGGACCTTTTGATTTTCTTATTCTCGATGGGACTTCTATAAATTTGCCTTTGAATGTCGGGGGTGTTCTTGAGCTTCAAGAACAATTGGCAAATTATTCACGGCACATTTTTTTACGTTTAACTCAACTCCCCAGTAATCAGGACTTGGAACTTTTACGTGATATCGGTATCTCTGCTTTGCTTTATGATTTTAAAGCCGCAGAGAAAATTGAATTCACTGCGCTTAAAGAATCTATAGATCAGCTGAAACCGAAAAAAGACAAAAGCTCAACACCTGCTGTTTTACCATCCGGTGAATCATCCCTCCATGAAACTGAATTTGACGGATATGATGAGGAGGAAGACCTAGAATAACGATCGTGTCACCGTAAGAAATATTCTGTGGACTAATATAGATACGAGAGATCAAAAGTAGAAAACCATGACAAATTACACAATTATTGGACTTGGTCGGATTGGGACCTCTCTTGGTATGGCAATTCGTGGACGCCAAGGAGGAAAATCTCGCGTGGTCGGCTACGACGCCGACAACAACGCACAAAGTCTTGCGCAACGTATGGGAGCAGTTGATAACGTTGAATGGGATCTTAGTAAGGCCGTCGGTGATGCTGATTTAGTTATAGTAGCAACACCTGCGAAGTCTCTTTACGACGTCTTCACAGCTATAGCACCACATCTTAAAAGCGGTGCAGTAATTACTGACACATCCCCATCTAAACGAGCTGTTACACAATGGGCTGAAGAGCTTTTACCAAAAAACGTGGGGTTTGTCGGCGGAAACCCGCTTACTGGAGCGTCTGTCAAAGAACAAAAAGAGGCGTCTGGCCACATTTTCCACAACACTAAGTGGGCAGTTGTAGCTCCAGCATCTGCAGACCATAACTCGATCAAGACGTTGACAGATTTAATTGAAAGTATAGATGCCAAACCAGTTTTTATGGATCCAGACGAGCACGACTCTTTTTCCGCCGCCACTAGCGGTCTACCAGTGATTGTCGCGACTGCGCTAATGAATGCTGTAAGCACCTCACCCTCTTGGTCTGAAATAAGCCGTTTTGTCGGTATCGAATTTGATCAAATGACCTCTCCGGCATCTGCAGAACCGTCATCTTCACAAAGTTCGGCAGCGACTAATTCAGATATGCTCGCTCATTGGATCGATCAGTTAATGGAGCGACTGCAATCGATGCGGGACGGCCTTCTTGATGAAGAAGAAAGATTTGCTTCTGATGGAATTTTAAGCGACTCGTTCGTACTGGCGTGGGAGCAACGCGCTCGTTTAGAAGCAGGTATAGCTGACCGGCGACCTGATGCAGCCGGAAAAACAGAAATCCCGTCCTCGAGTGAGAGCATGATGAGTCTTTTCTTTGGGAGCAGAGTGGCAGGAGTTATGAGTGGTGGGAAAGAAAAGAAACGGGACGCTACGAAATACGACCGCCGTAAACTAAACTAATAGGAATCGGATGTCAGTTACTATCGCACGTCCTCGTTCACTTCGAGGGGAGATTATCTCCCCTGGGGACAAATCAGTTTCGCACAGAGCGGTTATATTCAACGCCCTGTCGAATACCTCCACCGCAACAATAACGAATTTTTCCCCTGGGGCTGACTGCTCATCAACCGAGCAGATATTAAAATTATTAGGAGTAGAGATAACCCGAGAACCAGGCGCAAAAGCAGCCGGTGATACCCTCACGGTAAAAGGCGTTGGTTTAAACGGTTTGATAGAACCGGACGATATTTTAGACGCTGGTAACAGTGGTACAACAACGCGTTTAATGTCAGGAATTCTTGCGGGTCAGGATTTTTTTTCAGTGCTAACCGGTGACCAATCACTTAAAACCCGACCAATGGGACGTGTGGTAGACCCTCTGACAACTATGGGGGCTAAAATTTCAGGTCGTGCAAATAACACTTTAGCACCTCTTGTTTTTCATGGCGGTTTTCTGCAAGGCATCAATTACAGGATGCCGGTTGCGTCTGCTCAACTGAAATCCTGTCTTTTGCTAGCGGGGTTACGGGCAGATGGAATCACGAAGCTTTCTCAACCTGCCGAGTCCAGAGACCATACTGAGCGACTGCTTTCTGCTATGGGGGCAGAACTTGACAAAACGGGTTTGGACTTAGTCCTGCACCCGTCTGAATTAGAAACCATCGACGTCGAGGTGCCAGGTGACATAAGTAGTGCTGCTTTCTGGATGATTGCTGCAGCTTGTCATCCAGACGCTGAGTTACTGATACGAAACGTGGGTGTAAATCCAACCAGATCCGGGATAATCACCGCACTTAGAATGATGAATGCTCAGTTACAACTGATCGATGAACGAGAAGTAGCAGGAGAACCTGTTGCCGATGTGCTAATTAGAACAAGTGACCTAAAGGGTATCGAGTTGTCTGGTACAACAGTCCCGTTACTGATCGATGAAATTCCTGTGATAGCCGTGGCCGCGGCTGTGGCTGACGGTGAAACGGTTATAAAAGATGCTCAAGAGTTAAGAGTCAAAGAATCCGATCGTATTGAGTCCAGCATATCTTGGCTGAGATTGGCGGGAATTAATGCTGAAAGTACCCCTGACGGAATGGTCATTGCTGGGAACGATAAGATAAACGGTGGTTGCTTCCAAAGCTATGACGATCATAGGCTTGCGATGAGCTTGGGCATAGCAGGGCTGATATCAGAGCAGCCAATCACAATTCTAGACCCCGATGTGGCTGCAATTTCCTATCCTGGATTTTGGGGAACTATACAAGAGCTTGGTGGAATGGTTGGATAACGAACGAGGATTAACACAAAACCCATTAGTGGTTGTCATCTCAGGGCCGTCTGGAGTCGGAAAAGATGTAATCATTGATCAAATGATTGCTTCAAGACGCATGGGGTTCCACTTCATTGTTACAACCACTACTCGCTCTTCCCGACATGGCGAACAAGAAGGAATCAATCACAATTTTGTTACAGTTGATCACTTCAAGCGATTGATAAAGTCCAAAGCGTTACTTGAATGGGCTCAAGTTTACGGCAATTATTACGGTGTTCCGAAAATACAGGTTAGTGATGCTCTTGCAGCAGGTAAGCACGTCATTATCCGAGTAGACATACAGGGAGCCAAGCGTCTTAAGCAAATTATGCCTGACGCACTTCTTATATTCATAGCCCCGCCTTCTTTGGAGGTGCTTCGCCTACATCTTGAAAAACGTGGAGTCGACACAGAAGATGAAATGAACAAGCGATTGCTTGCGGCTTCAAAGGAAATCAACCAATCTAAAATGTTTGATTTTACTGTGACAAATAAAGAACACCTGCTCAATGAAACTGTAAAACGCGTGACAGAAATCATCGAAACTGAATCTCTAAGTAACCCATCTCGTAAGATTCATTTAGACAGCCCACAGCAGATGTTTCAACGACGTCGCTGAAAAATACACTTACTTAGGTCTGATCTTTTCATGTTACTCAGGCCGGTAGGTTGTGGTGGTGAACCGTTCGCGTTGAGATTTGACGTACTGGGCCGGTGTTAAATCGGGCTTAAATTGGCTGGTTATTTCCTTAGCCTTGTGCGCATTGTCGATTAACAATGCTAGTACGGTTGACGCCATTACTTTTGCTGAGGAACCCACTGCCCTGCTGTAGTCTTGTATGAGGTAGTCCTCACCATGCCCTATGCCCGAGGCGGTTCTAGTGTACGGGTGTATAACTGGCATTATCTTGCTCAGATCCCCCATATCAGTTGATCCGCCATAATTTTGATCTGGGGACTCAATGACTATGGAATTTTGTCCGAAAATAAGTTTCGCATTTTCTATAAATAGTTTTTCCATCGTTGTGTTCTGAGTTAAAGGATGATAACCAGCTACAGATCCAACCTTGACGGAAGCACCCATAGCCAAAGCTCCCGCTTTGTAGCACCGAATCACTTTTTCCTCTATTGAATGTAAAGCATCAACCGTTCCCGCTCTAATCCGCCCTTCGTAAAGAACTTGATCAGGAACTGCGTTAACCGAAGTTCCACCATTCGAAATGATTCCGTGAACTCTTCCTACTTGAGATTCCATGAACGTTTCTCGTTGGGTGTTTATGGCTGTATTCGCGAGCATAGCGGCTTGCAACGCATTGATTCCCTTATATGGAAAACCTCCGGCATGTGCAGATTTTCCCATGTAACGCACCTGGTGCGTTACATGTGCGTTTGTTGTTCCACCAACACTAAAATATGCCTTTCCATAGCCAGTTGAGGAATGAACCATCATGGCCATATCTACCTCATCGAATGTACCCAGTCTAATCATTTCTTGTTTGCCGGATAAAAACTCTATTTCATCGTTTTCTCTTTTAGTTAAGCGATCCTCAATATCGATGAATTCTTCAGCTGGTGTCAAAATCAACGCAACATTGCCTGAAAGTGATTCTTTCAAGATCGGGGTAACCAAAGCTGTGGCTACTCCAAGCAGTGCCCCTATTTGAATATGATGACCGCAGGCATGTGCTGCACCGGAAGTATCGTCAGCTCCTGGATGGGATGGAATTCTTAGCGCATCAAGCTCTGCGATCACACCAATTGTCGGACCTGGATTGTTTCCTTTTATTACGGCCTTCATTCCCGTAATTGCTATTCCTGTCTCGACGAATAAACCCAATGCTTCCAATTGCTTTTGTACGAAATTGGAAGTTTTGCGCTCATTGAATCCGGTTTCTGGTATAGCGTAAACACATTTTGCAGCATCAACCAGACTTCCGCTAGATTCGTCAATTGTCTGCATCGCGATAGATCGCAATTCAGGCAGATTAGAGACATTCATCTAGATTAATCCTCATAGGTGCTATTCGAACGAAAGCTTCTCATTCGCCGCAGATACTCGTCGATTGTCATAGGAGCATGAAAAGAACCAAAAATATTTTTGGCCTTTTCACCATTTTTTGACAACAGGTCTATAACAGTCATTCCCATGGCTTTTCCGGCTTTGGTTATAGCAAGATCATAGTTGTCGACAACGTAATCGATTCCGTGTCCGTCGCCGCTGGTTGCGTTAGCTGATGGTTGTATCGCTGCGACAATTTGACTGACGTCCCCCATGTCCGTGCATCCAGTTCCATGGTTAAGCCTGATGATATTGTCGTCACCAATAAGTGACGCAGCATTGTGGCGGTATAACTCGGTTAACAAATCATCATATTTTGCGGGTAAATATCCTGGGTTTGTAGTTATCTGAACAGTAGCTCCGGTCGCAAGTGCACCTGCCCTGAATGCCCTGTCAACCTTCTGAGATGTCTGCAAAATTGCCGGGACATTAGAAGCTCTGACGTATGTTTCGAGTCTCACGTCACTGGGTACAGAATTTACGGCACTTCCACCTTTGGTGATAATTGGATGAACTCTCACTGTGTCTGAGTCACGAAACGTTTCTCGTTGCGCATGAATGGCTGCCAGAGCGATATGCGCTGCGTTTAATGAATTAATCCCAAGATGCGGCGATCCGCCGGCATGAGCGGCTTTGCCCCTAAACCTAATGGTTTTACCAACCATTCCGTTATTTGACCCACCAATTCCCAACGTCCCAGGAGTTTCGCCGCCGGTATGGGTAAGCATCGCTATATTTACGTCGTCAAAAAAACCCCGCTTGATAAATTCTTGCTTCCCACCAAAAAACTCTATTTCCCCGTTGTCAACCAGTGTTTGACGATATTCCAGTTCAATGTACTCTTCTGCGGGTGTAGCCATGAAACTGATTTTGCCTGTCAATGTTTTATTCACTGATTCATCAAGTATTCCAACAGCAGCGGTTAACATTGAGCCAATTTGGGCGTGATGTCCGCAGGCGTGCGCTGCACCCGTTTCAAGGTTTGCATATAAATGTTTGGGAACGACAAGTGCATCCAATTCGCCCAGTATTGCCACATGGGGACCTGTTTTCCCGGTGTCAAGAGTCGCTACGAGACCTGTTTTCGCTATATTGGCCTGAACATGAAATCCGTTTGTGCGAAACCAATCTGCAACCAGTTTAGAAGTTCGATATTCTCTATAACCACTTTCAGGGTGGTTCAAAATATCTAGGCTGATGCGTTTGATCTCATCAACTCTACCGTCGATAGCAGAAGCGAAAAATGTTTTTGCGACGTGATTTTCGATCATGAAGATAAATACTGAAGTATTCCTTTCAATGTGTCGAGTGTAGCAGCGACATAATTGAAAACCTGTTCAATCTGGTATGAGCGTCCGTCGTATCTAGCTATAATTTCAACCATGAAAAAAGTTGTGATAGCCCCTCAAGGGTTTAAAGAGAGTCTCTCTGGCATGGAGATCGCAGAAGCGATGTCATTAGGGGTAAAGCGCGTATGGCCGGATGTGGAAACAATATTGATTCCTGTTGCTGATGGCGGAGACGGCACTCTGCAAGCTTTGGTTGATAGCTCAGGTGGTGAAGTTCGAACTGCAACTGTGCAGGACGCTATCGGACGTCCAGTTAAAGCAGAATGGGGTGCTTTAGGAAACGGAACTACTGCTGTAATTGAAGTGGCTAATGCAGTAGGTCTTGCACGTTTATCCCCTGAAGAACGAGATGTGCGAAATGCTTCAACTTTTGGTATCGGACAATTGGTAACAGAAGCACTTAACGCCGGATTCAGCCATTTCATTATCGGTGTAGGGGGAAGTGCCACAAACGATGGCGGTGCTGGAATGATCCAAGCTATGGGTGGCAGACTTTCTGATAAAAACGGGAAAGAATTACCACGTGGGGGTATAGCGCTTGCGAATCTTACAACAATTGATATTTCAGATATGGATTCCCGGATTCTTGACGCGGATATAGTTGTTGCTTGCGATGTGAACAATCCCCTTTGTGGGCCACGCGGTGCTTCAGCAATATTTGGTCCTCAAAAAGGAGCTACTTTTCAAGATGTGCAAGATCTTGACGCAGCACTAGCAAATTTCGCAGAAGTGATTGCAAACGACTTGCACACTGACGTTGCTGAAATACCCGGCGCCGGTGCATCGGGAGGCCTTGGAGCGGGTTTAATGGGTTTCTTTGATGCGCGACTGAGGCTTGGCGCAGACATCGTGCTCGAAGCTGTTTCAATTGAAGATCATCTTGTAGGTGCAGAGTTAGTAATCGTAGGTGAAGGTCAATTTGACAGATCAACCGTATTTAATAAATCCCCGGTAGCTGTTGCCCAACGCGCAAAAAAACATGGAATTCCCGTTATCGGTATCGCAGGTTCTCTTGGGGCTGGGTTCAGTGAAGTCCATCAGCACGGAATCGATGCAGTTTTTAGCCTGGTCAACCGGCCCATGTCGTTGAAAGCTGCCATGGAAGACACCAAAAGGCTTGTGACTATTGCGACGGAAGAAGCCTGTCGGGCTATTGCGGTAGAAACATAGTTCAAGATTTATTATTTTCAACAATAATCAGATGGACTTCCAGTGGCCCATGAATCCCGGTCACCGTGGTCCCCTCAATATCCGCCGTTCTACTCGGCCCTGATATTAGATTCATAGAACCCTGTAATTCGCCATTGAAAAAATCATCCCTTTGAATCGCGAACAATTCATCAAGTGACATTAACACTTCACCTGGCCGCAAGATTGCAATATGTGTGGGTGGAGCCAGCGACAAGAGCCTGGAGACTCCTGCGCGTGGATGTAGCACAACTGTTCCTGTCTCGGCGATAGCATAATCCACTCCTGTGATACCAACATCTGCACTGAAAGCAACAGACTTGGATTTCTGAATTTGTTGGATGCTGCGCACTGATGTATGTTTCGTCACTTCAACAGTTGTTCCAGTTGCAGAAAGAGCGGCGTCTAATGGAATATCTGTTAATACACTGTGGGTAGAGCGTAAAACAGAGGTCGCTTTTTGGTCTTTACAAATATCAACCACAAGTTCAGTAGCCATTTCAAGAGTGTCAATTCGGTGAACTTTCCATCCAGCGGTTTCAGCAGATTGAGCCATTTGTCCAATCAGGTTTTCCGATAACGACACCGCATCGGCAACAGCCTTTTCGGCACTGGCAGCAGCTGATACCCGGTCTTCGAATATCGCTGTGGCACAATTTGCTTCAGGCGGAAGGATCTCTGATCGCCCTAAAGCCTTAGTCACCTGTCTAATGAAGCTGGCTTTATCAGTCATAAAATGTCTTTTTCCTACGACGGTTAAGTCGGGATTTCAATGATTTACGAGCGATCAATGGAAAGTCTCGGGATAGTGTCCAACCAGAGATAGGCGGTGGAGCTTTTTTAATCCATCCATTAGAAGAAATCGGTCGCATCAACAGGTAAGCAATATGCGCGCCCCAATCGAATCTACGCCTGCCCATCATCCCGACTCGCCAGATCTTCCAGATAGCCCGTTCCATAAATGTCGACGTCCGTTCCTTAGGGTCAGTGGAGCCTTCGGCTGTTCTGTACCTAAGTTCTAAAAGCATTCGCGGAATGTTGATTTTAACTGGGCATACTTCGTGACAGGCGCCACACAACGATGACGCCGACGGCAGATTGCTGGCGTCCTTGAGTCCGGTTAGTACCGGTGTTACGATCGCTCCGATAGGTCCAGGATACACCCAACCGTACGCGTGACCACCAACTTTTCTATAGACCGGGCAAGCGTTCAAACAGGCTCCACATCGAATACAGTTCAAAGACTCTCGAAGCTGGGGATCTCTGAGAAGTTTCTCACGCCCATTGTTCATGATCACCAAGTGAAATTCGTCCGGTCCTTCTTCTTCTTCTGGTGTTTTAGGCCCGTTTATCATCGTCACATATGTGGAAATCCGTTGACCGGTTGCCGATCTAATCAGAATCCGCAACATCGTACTGAGATCTTGAATTGAGGGTACGATTTTCTCCATACCCATAACAGCAACATGAATACGAGGAACACTGGTGGTCATTCTTCCATTACCTTCGTTGGTCACGAGCACAATGGAGCCTGACTCGGCGACAGCGAAGTTCACACCTGTCACAGACATGTCAGCACGGGCAAAAACATCGCGCAGCTTTTCTCTCGCAAGCATAGTTAATTCTGTTGCATCAGGAACACGATCTCCATCAACAAAATTATTGTCCAATAACTCAGCTACATCTTTACGGGATTTGTGCACTGCAGGTGCAATCAAATGATACGGTGTCTCTCCGGCGAGTTGGATGATGTATTCCCCAAGATCAGTTTCTACCGCCTCAAATCCCGAATCAATCAGATTCTCAGTTAGAGACATCTCTTCGGAAACCATGGATTTAGCCTTGATAACCGTCTCAATCTTGCTCGCTTTGGCTAATTTGGTGATGTACTGGCGAGCTTCCTCTGCGTTCTCAGCGAAAAACACGGTTCCGCCATTCTGTTCAACTTTCTCACTGAGCGTGTCCAGATAATGATCTAAATGGGCAATCGTGTGGTCTTTTATCGCCTTGCCTTTGGTGCGCATTTCTTCCCAGTTGGGAGTATCGGCAGCTGCGTTGAGGCGTGCCTGATAAAAACCCGTATAAACGTGCTCCAGAGATTGTTGTACCTGATCATCACCAAGAGTTTGAGCTGCCTTCGAGCGAAAGTTCAGGGTGAGCGGTTTCACCCCACCACCCTCCCGCTCTTGGTGTTCTGAATCGATTCAGACAGTATTTCGGCGATATGGACCACCTGTACAGGTGACCCCCGACGTCTAAGGCCACCCTGTATTTGATAAATGCACCCGGTATCGGCAGCCACTACCATCCCAGCCTGAGTTGACTCTATATTGTCCAGCTTTTCGTCTAAAATCGCCGCCGATATATCCGGCATTTTTACTGAGAACGCACCACCAAAGCCGCAACACACGTCATCCCGATTCAACGGAATCATATCCAGACCTTCAATGTTAGTAAGCATTTGCAACGGCTGATCGTCAATTCCTATTTCACGCTTCAGATGGCAGCATTTATGATATGTAGCCCGTTCCTTGCATGTCCCCACTATTGCATCGCACCCGAAAAAACGGTCAATAAACTCCGTGAACTCGTACAGGCGTTCACTCAAAATCCTCGTTCGTTCAACAAGGTTCCGATCATGTTTGAATAGATCGTAGTAGAAATTCCTAACCATCGCAGCACATGATCCAGAAGGCACGATTATTGGACCATTTACTTTTTCAAAAATTTCTAACCAACGTTGTGCTACAGGTAAAGATTCTGACCTAAAACCAGTGTTGAATGCAGGCTGACCACAACAGGTCTGCTCCTGGACAAAATTCACTTGAAGACCTAGGTACTCGAGAACCTCGACGGTACTTTCACCAATAGACGGCGCCATTTGATCAACCATGCATGTTGCAAAAAGAGTGACCGACTTCGTACCAAGATTGTTATTTAACGGCACCGACATCGCAGGAACATTAAATCCTTTCAAAGATAAGTTGCTTATTGGGACGCAACGAGTTCGTGACTATGTTAGTTCTTGTATCTATAGTGTTCAATCCAGAAGAACAGTCATTATCATCGATTAAATTCTAAATCTAAATCTTGGGTGAAGGAATAATTGGTTTGGCAACGGACATGAATACATGTCTCCATTAGCGCATACGATTATTGCCATTCCACATATCGGCATTTGACCCGAGTCCCTCTTTGACCGACTCTGTTATGGCGGATAGCTTATCAACAACGGATTGTGTAAGTGAGTATTCGAATGCTGGAATGTTGAGATCCAACTCGTGGGGGGATCTCGCCCCTACAAGAAGCGCAGTGATACCTCGTTGCGATCGGATCCATGACAAAGAGATTTTGGCCGGGTGTTCTTCCATTTGACCTGCAAGTGAAATAATTTCAGAAATTGCGTTAAAAGTTTTGTCCTCTACGCCCTCTTCTCCATGTGTGGCAAGTTGACGATTACCGCTAAACAAGCGAGAACGGGACAAGCCATCCGGAACATCATCAGGGGATGAATATCGCCCTGTTAGTAATCCTTGAGCAAGTGGGCTATAACAAATCAAGCCAACGTCGTGTGCCAGGCATTTAGGCAATATTTCAAGTTCGATCGGCCGCCATAAGAGGTTGTACGGTAGCTGGTTAGTTACGATTTCAGACTCGTTCAGTGCATCTGATAAGTCTTGAATTCCAAAATTACAAACACCTATAGCACGAATTTTACCCAAGTCACGTAATCTCAGTAAAACTGCCAACGATTCCTCAACTGGTACAGAGTGATTAGGCCAGTGAATCTGGTAGAGATCGATGTAATCAGTTCGAAGTCGTTCCAAACTTTCATCGCACGCTTTTTCAATCGATTCCGGGATTAGATTAGTCGGACTAATTTTTGTTGCTATTACAGAATGTGCACGTTTGTTTAGAAGTGCGTGTCCTAATACTTCCTCTGAATGCGAATCGTCGTTATAGCCCTCGGCGGTGTCAAAAAAATTTATTCCATTATCTAAGGCAGCATGCACTGTTTGGATAGACAGAGAATCATCCTGGACACCCCAAACTCTCCCGCCAGCGAATGGCCAACACCCGAGGGCAAATTCTGATACTTTGATTTCTGTATTACCGAGTGTTTTATAACGCACCGATGAGCTCCTCCGGAATGATTTCAGCAGCCTTAGATCTATGGCGGGAGTGCGAGGGAGTCGAACCCTCCGCGCACACCGAAGGGCGCACGCCAACGGAGTTGAAGTCCGCAAGGTCCACCGGGACCTATCCACTCCCCCACCAGATAGCGGCACTATAAAAAGTTAAAGCAGTTCTTCCATCCGGCTTAGAAATTTGCAATACAGTTTATTAGGGTGCACCGGAACTTAACCGAAAATCACGTAACCAGTGCGTCGTCAAGGCGTGCCTGTAAGTGTTGCTTGGGAACAGCACCGACTACCTGACCGACAGGTGCGCCTCCCTTGAATATCAACAGCGTAGGGATACTTCTAACGCCATATTTTGCTGAAGTTTCTGGATTAAGATCTACGTTGAGTTTGACGAATTTAGCCTTGCCCTGATATTCACTTGCAAGTTCTTCGACCATGGGGGCGATCATCTTGCAGGGTCCGCACCATTCTGCCCAGAAATCTACGAGTACTGGTATTTCAGAGTCGATGACTTCGGTGCCGAATTCGGCGTCGTTAACATCCTGCGGTTTGGACATTCCAGTTACCCCTTATTGATCAATTGATCTCGCAACACTTAATTTGAGTTTATGTCGATGAGTGTATTAATAGATAAGTTTACTCGTTATTAGCATTGCCCACTGGTCAAAAATATAATCCGTTGGCATAGTTCAGTCAGCCGCTGTTTCCGATTCCTGTTCGTTAGTAGCTAATTCCAAAATAACTTTCGAATAACCTAAGTTTGGCATATGAGGTGACCAATCAGGAATTTCAAGGTCGTGCATTCTGGTCGCGAGTTCTCCGAACAAGGTGGTTACCCCCACCAAGCCGGGTTGAGGTGACTCGTATACAACCTTTCCGTAAGCAAGTGTGCGACCATCAACACCCTTAACATAGACAGTGTCACCTTCAGTCAGTCCAGCAACGTTCCCGTCGGCAGGATGAACCTGAACCAACCGCTCTCGATTGATGTAATTCATTTCCTCAGGCTTGCGAACCTGGGTGTCACGTTCTGGCGGATTCAGAACGCGTCCAGGTGCGAAAATTAGGTGGTTTTCACTAACCGAATTAGCAAATTGATCGTAATCGAGCGGTATAACAGTAATCCGTTCATCGGAAGAAGCGAAGAGTATCGGCGTACCAAGACTATCTTCCTCCGCGGTCGGCCACTGTATCCCACCCGACTGAAGTTGAGTATGCGACAAATTAGCGTAATTTATGAAGGTACTTGAAATCTCGGAAAATATTTCCGATGAAGAAGAATAATCGAATTCAGACCCACCCATTGCATTAGCTATGAGGCAAATAGTTTCCCAACCAGTACGCACTTCTTCGCGAGATTCGGCCGTAATCCTCAAGAGCTGCACTCTACGTTCCAAATTAGTCACGGTTGATGTTTGCTCTGCGTATGTTGCAGCCGGCAAAACTACATCGGCATGGGCAGTAATTTCTGAATCAAAGACTGCTGATACTGCCAGAAATTCGAGTTGTTCCAAGCCTGATGTAAGACCATCGAGAACGGTGGAATGACCAGATAAACCATCCGCCATTACAAGCGCTGCCTTGATGTTAGTGTCTCGCATGCCGGATATTATCTCCGTCACGCCAAGCCCATTTTGGCCGGGTCGAGCCCCCATATCACGAGCGCCTACTGTGTTGGCTCCTTTGAACAAAGGGAAAACCCCACTCGCATCCCTGCCTATATTCCCAGTTATAGCTGCAAGGTCGATAACCGCATCTACCATTTGTGTAGCCGCTGTATCATCAAGACCGTCATTTCCGACCAAGATGGCACCGGCGTCGTTTTCGGCGAATATACGTGCTGCTCGACGAATCTGAGATTCTTCTATACCGGTATGCCTAGCTACTTTTTTAAGGTCAAAGGCCCACAGTGATTGCTTTAATTCGGTGACATTGTTTAACCGAGACTCAACGTATTGTTTGTTCTCAAGCGACTCATCAAGAATCGCTCGTGAAATGCTAGCGACCAACAGAGGCTCTGAACCAGGTTTCGGACGTAACCATTCAGCGTTATAACGTGTTAATTCCGTCTCCCTAGAGTCGATGACCACCAATTTGGCCCCTTCACGTATCGCTTTTTTAACCGCTACAGCTAATACGTTTTGCTGTTCAGTCGGATTTCCGGCTACAACCATGAGACTACGTGATTTTTCGAGGTCCCATATTGAATTAGTTGCAGCGCCAGCACCAACGCGTTTTTCCAATTGGGACAAAAGGGCATCATTTGTGTTTAACCCTGAATCGATATTTGGTGTGCGCAGAACCGTTTCAGCGAACTTAGCCGCTACGAACTGATCTTCATTGGAACCTCTTGGCGCAGTTAATACGGCTATCTCATCTGGGGATCGACCACTCAAGCCGAGACTGATTCGTTTTAGAGCCTCTTCCCAACTGGCTTTTCGGAGGATTCCATCTTCTCGCACGTATGGACGACGCAATCGAGTGTTATGGTTTGTGTACTCGTATCCGAACTTGCCTGTCATACAAGCTTGTCCATTATTAGCCGCGCCTGCCAAATCGCCTTTGAAACGTACAACTTTGCCAAACTTGTTGACTTCAGCCACCATTTGGCACCCTACGGGGCAGTTCGTACAAATTGTAGTAACTTCTGATACCGCTTTCTCCCACTTATAGGTCCTTTCAGTAAGAGCACCTGTTGGGCATACATCGATACAGGCTCCACAGAATTCACATCCCGATTCAAGCAATGAAGTTCCGTGCGAAGTACCGACTAAAGCAACGCCCGATCGTGATGTAAGTGTTAAAGCTGTATCAAAGCGAACTTCGTCACAAACTCGAACACATCGCGAGCACACAATACAAAGGTTGTAATCGCGGTCGTAAAAGGGATCATCTGCGTGAATAGGAAGATCACGCCTGTGGTAATTCAATGGTGTCCGAAGATCGAGTTCGACCATTCGGACAGTATCTTTCAACTCACATCTTTCGTTTTTGGGGCAGATAGTACAACGATCAGTGACTGTTACGTGCCGTTGGCATATGTCCTGTGGGCCGCATAGTTCTATTCGGTGACAAGTCAAACATCCGTGAGGATGTTCAGACATTAACAGTTCGATAATATTCTTGCGTAGATCCTGAATTTCTTCGCTATTCGTTGTAACTTCCACGTCAGGCGTGGGTGGCGTCGTACAAGAGGCCACAGTCATTTTCCTGCCATTGGAATCGACCTCGACCATGCATGCGCGGCATGAACCTTGTGGCTTCATCGTTGGAAAATAACAAAGATATGGAATGTATATTTCTTGATCCATAGCAGCCTGTAAAATGGTTTGACCAGGCTTCGCAACCACTTCGCGGCCATCGATCTTGAAAGTAGTTCCGTCTGACATCCAGAAATCTCCGAAATTTAAGGTCTCGTACGTGTAGGAAGAATCATTGTGCCATCACCAAATACGCCAGGAGTAGGAAGGTCTCCAGCCAGGCATGCCTCAATTTCATCGCCAAAATATTTGAGGGCAGATGCGATTGGATTGAATCCAAGCTGACCATGGCCGCAGAGCGATCCAGCCTTCATGCTTACACCCACTCGCTCAATCAAAGCTAAATCGGTAGTCTTGGCTTTGTTCTGACACATACGATCTAGGATTTCAAGCATATGAGTATTGCCTAACCGACATGGGAAGCATTTTCCACAAGACTCAAATTGGTTGAATGCAATGAGATTTCTCAGCAGGTCGACCACATTAGTGGTCTCATTACCTACTATAATCCCCCCCGAACCAATGGATGCTCCGGCCTCGGACATGGCGTCGAAATCAATCATAGTGTCGAATGCATCTTCGCCTAACAAGCCGTTAAGTGGCCCTCCTGCTTGGAGTACTTTAATGCGTTCTCCTTCAGAGACCCCACCTCCAATTTTCTCCAAAACGTCACGTATCGTCATTCCCATTGGGATTTCATACATCCCCGGATAGGTTATGTGCCCTGACAAACAGACAATCGCGGTACCTGAGGTGGTCTCAGTACCAATATCCTTAAACCATCCGGAACCGTTTCGAACAATCTCGGGTACATACGCTAACGTTTTGACGTTGTTGATATTGGTGGGCTTCTGCCAAAGGCCGGCGGCAGCGGGGAATGGCGGCTTAAATCGAGGAGTTGCCCGTTTCCCTTCTATAGCCTCCATTAACGCAGTTTCTTCGCCGGCTACATAAGAATCACCAGTTAGTGAAACTTCCATTTCAAATGAAAATTCAGACCCAAGAATTTTTTTTCCAAGAAGGCCGGCATCGTAAGCGTCTTGTATAGCTTTCCTAGCAGCTTCAATCGGCAGGTTATGACCGGTTCGAATAAAGACATACCCATGTGTGGATCTTGTGGCATACCCGTTGATAATAAGTCCTTCTATAAGGGTGTGTGGATCGTTTTCAATGATGCCCTTATCATTGAACGCTCCGGGGTCACCTTCCTCACAATTACACAACACATATTTTGTGGGTGCGGTTGAGGGCGCGAGGAATCCCCATTTGACTCCAGCCGGGAATGCAGCTCCACCCCTACCACGCAAGCCTGATGCTTTAACTTCATCAACAATCTGTTCCGGAGTCATCTCACTGAGTGCTCGGTTAAGTGCCTCATAACCGCCATGGGCTATATATTGCAAAAGATCGTGAGGATCAGTTTCACCAAAATTTCGTGTGGCAATTCGTTCCTGAAAAGAGACAGTTGGCAGGGAGTCTAATGACGGCAGCGAACCAGTGGTCGTGCCGTCCCCACCGCTGTATGCAAATGCCCGATCTAGGATAGGTTTTCCGTTTTCCACATGTTGAGTAATTATGTCTTTCGCTTCTTCTGGCAGTACATTGCCATAGAACACTCTGACCCCATCCGGCATCAAAATATCTACCTGAGGTTCCATATACATCAGTCCCATCGCCCCAACCATGGAAACATTTGCATTGGCACCCATACTCTCAACGGTACTCTTGAATGAACTGAAAACCGAGTCGGCACCAGACGCCTGACCTGAAGTGCCACCTCCAATCCGAATCCAAGCTTTCTCACCAGACGTGAACTCGTCCCAACGTTTTAGCGCACGGGTCTTTAGTTCTTCGAACGGAGTTGACATCTGTATGGTTTCTTCGGTACTCAATAGTGAGAATTCAACTTAGGATTTAAGCCCCCGTAAATCCATGGCTATCTTCGTTGCAGTCTCGGGTGTTTGTTTACCGAGAACATGATGATCAATTGCAATACAAGGGCCTTGAGCACAGGCTCCGAGACAGGTGTTGTATTTCAGTGTTACCTTGCCATCAGGGCTTTCGCTCTCTTCGCTGACTTCTAGTGCGGAGTGAACAGATTCAAGTATGCTCTGGGCTCCCAGTAAGTGACAGGATGGACCCCAACACACGTCCAACGTTTTTTCTCCAGGTGGGGTAAAACGAAAATTGGTATAGAAAGATGCCACGCTCCAGACTTCATTTGTAGTCTCGCCCGTGAACCTGGCTGTTTCCTTGATGGCCTCTTCTGGCAAATAGTGAATAGAATCTTGCACTGCAAGTAAGGACGACAGTATGGTAATTGTCGGTTGCTGTTGTGCGCTCAGAATATGTTGAATTTCAACACGCAATGCTGAACTCTGCTTTGTATCAGCAGTTGTCAAAGTAACCTCGGGTAGAAAATGGAAAATTCGACTTAAATACTCGAAACACAATCCTAGCAGAGCCCAATTAGGCATACAACGAATTTTGGCAAAAACTCTTACCTCAAAATAGTCGATACTTTTTGTAAGCGTCTTGAGGGTCCATGCCACCTAGAATCATGGTCCTCAATTCACTTTCTGTTGTCATGATATTTTCTGTCTTCTCCAGTACTGTCATTATTAAAGACTGGGGAATTACGATGACACCGTCGATATCTGCAAGAATCCAATCTCCTACGGAAATTACTACAGAACCGATAGTTATTGGTTTTCCCATTGATATAACTTTCCATTTTCCAACCACATCTTGTGGTGTGTAATACCGAAAATAGATAGGCCAACCCAGCCGTTTTATAAAATCAGCGTCTCTGGTTCCACCATCAACCACATACCCGAGAACTCCTCTGTGTTTTAAAGTTTCTGCTGAAAGTTCACCCATATGAGCGATAGTGGAATCGTTCGGCTGACAAACTAAAACTGATCCACTCGGAACTTTGCTTAACAACCCGGTCCAGCTCAAAAGGGAATCGTCGTTTGAGATGGTTTCATCGATAACACCGCTACAGGTCCACACCGGACCTGCCAGTGTCTGATCGTCATCTAAGGGACGTATATTATGCGGGAGAGCGCAGTCAGGATGTCCCATCTCGCGCATCACATCGTAAACAGCTCCTGTATAACACTTCAAAAGTCTATTAGTGATGTTGTTCATTAGTGTGAAAACCCCTACATGGTCAATTAGGCAACTAGAATACGAATGAGAGCTATCAACGTCATCAGATAAACGGAGTCCCAACGTTGCAGATCAAGTCTATCGAAACGATCTATCTTGAGGAATTCCCAGCCATAATCTGGGTACAGGTTAAAACTGACTCTGGCCACATCGGTCTAGGAGAAACCTTTTTTGGGCCAAGGGCGGTTGCCGGATGTGTTCACGAAATGTTCGCTCCAATGCTGATCGGTAAAGATCCATTAGCTATTGAGCGCCACTGGCGTGACATGTTCGATATGGCCAATGCATATGGCTATGCAGGGGCCGAAGCGAGAGCTATATCGGCCATTGACATTGCTTTGTGGGACATAGCAGGGCAAGTGGCCGGGCAACCCATTTACAACATGCTAGGCGGTGCATGCCGTGACCGTATACGTACCTATAACACCACTGGTCAATACGGGGATAATAAAGACATGGAGATGGCCATAGTCGATGCAGGAACACTTGCTAAAAGTCTTATGGACGACGGCATCACTGCGATGAAATGGGCATTTACAGATCAATTCGCCGACATTAACCGCGGCACACATATTTCTAACGAAGATTTAAAGCTTCTTTTGAAACCTGTTTCTGATATTCGCGCCGCTGTCGGAGATCGGATCGAGGTTGCTAACGATGGACACGGAAGGTGGAACCTAAATTCTGCCATCAAGATTGGTAAGGCTATGGATCATCTGGACATGATGTGGCAAGAAGAATTAATCCAACCTACAAACGTTGACAGTCATCTTAGGCTTGCGGATGAAATTGAAGCTCCGATTTGCGTTTCAGAGCGACTTATAAGTAAATATCAGTTCCGAGAATATCTGAAGGCAGGAGCCGCGGAAGTCGTCATGCCCGACCTTATATGGACGGGTGGGATTACAGAAACGAAAAAGATTTGCACAATGGCAGAAGCTGAACAACGCCCTGTCGCACCCCATGATATGACTGGACCGGTTAACGTTTTTGCCTGTGCGCACATCTCCATGAACGTTCCGAATGTCTTTCTGATGGAAACCTGCCGAGCTTTCTACGGGGAAGGCGGTTGGTACGATAAAGTTTTGGAGACCAACATCAAAGTCGAAGATGGATATTTATTAGCTCCAGAAGGTCCCGGGTTGGGAACACGGTTACGACCTGATGTTTTTGATCGATCGGATTTAACTGTCGAAATTACTGACGAACCCCGTGATCATTTCCATTGGGGAGGTCACGAATCTCCCGCGTTTGAAGTTGTCGGGCCGCATGGAAAAAGGCGAGTTAAGTACCGGGATACCTGGTCGGGGTCCGATCCTGACATGGTTGCGGATGCGATGATCTAAAGAAGAAGTAGATATGTTAGGCCGATTGACTGCACTAAGAACCAGCTTTCGCAGCAGCCTCCATATCTAAAGTTTGATCTCTTGGTTGAGTCGGTGACATTACGATCTCTTCGATAACAGTCCGAACCGGCAACGTCGCACACAGCAGGATTGCACGGGCAACATCTTGAGGCATCATCATGGTTGCACGTGCCGCTGCGTCAGGATTTAAAGGACGATTGTTCAGTATGGGGGTATCAACCTCGGCTGGAAGGATAGTACATGCCCGTATTCCCATAGCATTTAGTTCGGCATTGATACCCCGCATCATATTAAAGGATGCAGCTTTAGCAGCACTGTAAGGTGATCCTCCTAAAAGCCCGGGATGAAGGGCGGCATACGACGAAGTAGTTATTACGGTCCCTTGGCCCCTTTGTATCATCGATCCGACTACGGACTGTGTGAGACGATACACCCCCTCTACATTCACCCGGAACACGCTATCCCACTCGTCTGAACGTACATACCTAATAGAACGAACACGAGAACTATGCCCGGCATTGTTTACAAGAACATCAACCTGACCATAATGTTCCAGAGTCCAGGCACCGAGTTCCGCTGCAGAATCCCCGTTTTCAAGGTCTACGGAACGAGCCACGGCGGTTCCACCTTTAGATTTGATTATTTCCCCGACAGCGTTCAATGGATCCACACGACGACCTGCCAGTACCAGATGAGCACCTTCCTCCGCAAACATCAATGCCGCTTCGCGACCAATTCCGGTTCCTGCTCCAGTGATGATTGCTATCTGACCTTCAAGGTGACCCATATTGAAACATCTCCAATAATCAAATTTGTAATGTGGTAGGTGATTTTACTCCCAATATCGCCAGTGCTGTTTTTCATCACCCAATATCGTTTCGACCAATTTTCGTCCCATTTTTATACTGTAGTTAGTCCCGCGGTCTTCAGGATAGACCTGTGTAGTGTTAGCCAGATACAGACACTTTATGGGGGTTCGGTGATCGGGTATAACCTTAGAATAATTGGTGCCGATAATCGGCTGTGCGGCACTTAGCGCGTTGTAATGAATAGCTTTGATCCAGGAACGCTGAAAATTCAGATTAAATTTGTTTAGATGCGGTAGATAAAGATCGAGCAACTCATCTTGAGAGAGACGATAGACCGGATCTTCACGATCAAGATAATTTGTCATGTACAGGATATTGTTACCTCCATACCACTCTTTTGGCAGCATGTTGGTATGTTCGATCAAACCGAGGAACGGGACATCAGGGTCGGCTATATTCATCCAGTAACAATCTGTAAGAGCATGAGTCATTTCTAGAATCACCACAACCGCCGCCAAGTAATGAACACTGGAAAGCCGTTCACGGTATTCGAAGGGTAGATCTACTAAATCAGGAAATGAAAAAGATGGAACGGTTGACAAGATACAATCAAAATCCCTGTCACGCTCTTCGCCATCGGGGGCAACCGTTTTCAATCCTGTAGCAACACCATCAACTACATTTATTTTGATAACAGGCGTTGAAGTATGAATCTCTCCGCCCTTTGATTTAATGGATCCCTGTAATTTATCGAATATTGTGTCGAAACTTCCATCCGGGTACCCAAGCATCTCCCTCTGACGAAACCCTTGACGAGAAGCGAATCTGGTTTGGATTTTTGACCAAAACCATGGCATGCCAATTTGATCATAGAAATCGCCGAATTTACCTTTAAGTAACGGAGCCCAAACTTTTTCATAGGCCATCCCACCAAGTCTTTCCCGTAACCAGAAATCAGCAGTCTGGTCCTCCAGCTTCTTCCAATCCTTGATACGTTTCACACGCATAGCAAACAGCCCAAGTTTGATTCGATCGATTATTGGAATCGCATCTAATCGAAGTAAGTCAATCGGTGTGGTGGTCTTATAAACCTTACCTGAAGTATAAGTGCCGACTTTAGACGGATACCATTTCATGTGTTCGTAAATATCCAGATCCTTCATGAGATCTAGAATCGCTTCATCATTCGTAAATAAATGATGATAACCGCGTTCTAAGGAACTTCCCCCAACCGGAATAGTTGATGCTTGACCACCAATAAATGGAGCAGATTCGTACACCGTCACATCGTGACCTTTTTCGGTAAAGTCAAAAGCCGCCGCTAAACCAGCTGCGCCGGCACCGATAATTCCTATCTTCATTTGGCAGAGCCTTGATCTGCAGCAGATTGCCTTGATTTTTTTGCACCCTGCAGCAGTCCAGAAAGAGAAGTGCCATCCCATATGAGTAACAGAGCACCAACTAGGGTCGGAGGGACCCAAACTACAACATGCACAGTTAAAGCATAACCAGCAGCTATTTCATTTTGCACACCAAGTGCGGTCAAGGACGCTGCTCCAAAAAAATCAAATGGCCCCCAACCTCCAGCTGTCGATGGAAAAACTCCAGCTAAATTTGCGGCTGCCGTAAAAAGCAATATAGCGGAAAGGAATTCAAGTTCAGTGGTAAAAATAGAACCTAAATCAAATCCCATCGCTATGAGATAGTACATGGCTGCTTCCGCGGCCCAAACAGGTATTGACCATGCAAGAACTTTTATTAAATCAGAGACCGAATTTACAACCGTTAGGCCCTCTAGTAGTCGATCAATAATCGCGAGTATACGTTTGCGGTATTTGTGGCCCACCACAATCAAAATACGGCTAAGAAAGTCATTGACGTTCTGTTTACTTGAAACGGAGATGAGAAGGACTACGCTAAACACTGCAATGAAAGGCAGTAGCGCAGCCAACACCATCACCAAAGTTCCTCCTGGTACGTTCGAAGAAATATCCCCGAATGCTCGTTCGACTCCTGAGGCGCTCATTAGTCCAGCCGCTCCTAGGAAGAACAGTAGAGCAAGTACATCTGTGGCACGCTCAACTGCCACAGTCCCAAAAACTGCTGAAGTTGAACACCCCTCCCGCAAGCTCAAGTAGTACGCTCGAATCACTTCGCCGATTCGAATTGGTATCAGGTTGTTCGCCATGTATCCGACAATGACGACAGAGTAGATACTTTTTTTGGGTTTCCCTATTAACGGACGGAGTAGAAACTTCCACCTGGCTGTCCTGAACCAAACAGCCAGGAAATAGAACAAGAGTGAAGGCATAACGTAGGCGTAATCAGCATCATTCAGAACGTTACCGATGGTATCCATATCTACAAATAACAAAAGGAAAACAGCCAGAAATACTGCGCTGCCAACAGCACCGATCCAAAAAGCTTTATTTCCGATTAACATGATATTTGGCAGATAAACGTGCTACGCACAAGTGTGTCACTTGGCTGGTGCAAGAGGGATTTCGTCAGAAAAGTAAACATACGAATCGATTGAACCTAACGGGTGAGACAGTTCCCTATACATGAAATAATCAACAGGCCCTTTCCAGCGATCGCGATCGATCAAAGTTCCAAAGAACTCTCCGGGTTTTACATCTCTGTATCGCTCAGGAAACCACCAGCGGTGAACGAGTCTACGACCCTCTGAAAATCCTTCTGGCACTTTAGAGATCGACTCTGCATTGTTATGTTCATTAACAACAATAATCAATCTATCATCTCCGACCACGGCTTTATCCGAAGAATGATCACTGTAAATGACTTCGGTATAACGACGTAAATACCACTGCCAAGGCCATTGGTATGCATCTTTGGTGTCTATAGCAAGTTTGATAGCCGTGCGATCTCCGGTTAGAGCAGCGGTACGTTCGATTTCTTTAGCCAGATTATGAAGGTCGGGTGATGTTTGCGTATATACGAGCATTTCTTGCGGCACATCCCCATTTTCGTAGTTAGCAATCCAGCCTGCACGAAATGTAAATCCAAACAGTACGAGAATGGAAACCAAGCCAATGATTCCCAGAGATTGTGACCTGCCTATTCGCTGTGAAATAACCTGAAACCCCAATAATAGAAAGCCCAAGCTAGCGAAAAACATCCACGTGGTCAAAAATTGATTGCTGCTACTCGCGAGATCATTAAAGAGGAGTTTCCAGATCAGTAAATATGAAACTGGCACTCCGATCAAACAAAGACCGGCATAATTTCTCCAGGACTCCCGCCATTTGATAGAAGAAACAACATCATTCAATGTTGACGCGGCCAGAACAATCACAGGAACTACGAGGTTTACCAAAAGCCATGGCATCTTCTCCCCCGCATAAATATACGCGATGAACGTACCAATGATCCAAAAAATCAAAAACCGATTGAATCGAGAAACTTTTAGGACGAAAGGCAAAGCGATAAATGAGCCATTAACAACCAGTAGAGATAACTGACCCACATATGTAAGAATGTCTCTTTCTTCACCCTTGATAAGTCCGTTTTGAAAGCTGAGATTATCGTTCGAAAGCAGTGTGAAACCCAGAGTAATTAACGCGATGTTGATCAACGGGCGGAATCCTGATCTAAATCCGTAATAGACAATCGCAGTGCCTGCGATTGCAAATGGCAAAAATTCATAGACAGATCCAAGCATGAAGTAGTAATACCAAGGTTGGTTTCCGCGAGCTACATCCTGCTGTGCGATCCAGTAACCAAGTGACTGCCAGGAGCCACTACCAACTCCGGCCGGATACGAGCCAAAGTTTGAAAAAATCATTACGAATATGAAAGCAAAAACGGTGAATGCCGCCAAGAACACGCTTCGTTTCCAATACCACCCAAGCCCCAAAGATGCTACAAGAAAAATCCCACTGATTCCTAAGGCCACATTCAAACCAACGCCGTTAGGACTACCTGTGGCGATACCTGGGACCCCATCCTCTGCAGCTAAGGTGATACCGAGAGTGTTTTGGAATATTGCAACGCCAGCTGCTAAAAGCGGCAAACTTAAAACAGTAATCAAAACCATAAAAGACGCTGGAGGAGTGAACTCAGCAAGAGAACGTCGAGCGTAAAGCCATTCCTTAAGTTCACGCCACACCTGAGTCAAAAGATAAGCACCCAGTACCGCTATGACTATGTATTGCGTTTCTTTGGTAGTAAACCCTAAAGCGATAATTGCCGCACCGACATAAAGCCAACGGTTCTTGCGTTCATCAATGTATCTCCACATCACGCCTACCAACGCAAGCGTAAACACTGCCATGAAAATGTCGTTGCGCGCAAACCTGCTGTAGTAAATAAGAGAAGGCGAGAATGCCAGCAGTATTGCACAGGCTAAGGAACCAAATTGCCCAATACGAGGTTTAAGTATTAACGGCACCAGAACAAGGCCAGCGCCGAACAAAGCCATCGGTAAACGCATCGAGAATTCACTGTCACCAAACAAGAAGAAAGATGTGGCGATTGAATGGAACAGGAACATCCCGTGCATTAACGGGTTGTGATCATACCCACCTCCAACGAACATCTGGTAGGCAAAATACCCGTGCAAGCTTTCATCATGGTGCACGGCTCTTCCGCCAAGGTCATACAGGCGCATCGCAAGAGCTACTAGTACAAGAGATGCGTAAAAACCCCATTCCATCCGGGATGGTATCGAGATTCCTAAAGTAAACCGACCCTTTTCAAGTTCGGGTAGGAAATCTTTAGCAGTGATACTGGCCGACACATCATTTTCTTGTCGTACCCAGCGACCTTTGACCCATCGTCCATCCACGGGGTTTTCTGTTTTTGAGTTACTTATTTGCATTACAGGTTATTGATCAATTTTAAATATTGTGTAAGAACCACTTTCGATTACCCGCTCACCAAGGGTATCGAACAACGACATATCGATATCGCCGTAGGTTGACCTTTCCCGAGGTCCGACAACAACCATTGTCAAAGAATACTTATCAATCAATCTGTTCAGTTCCGAATATTCAGTAGTTGTGTATATGGTTTCAACGTCTTCCTCGCGATCTATAAACAATGCGTCATCACCGTGCCATTGAAGTTCATGGCCTTTCCAGCCTAACAACCCAGGCACACCTGAATATCCGGCAATACGTCCATGATCGCTATAACTTTCTCCTACTGATTCAACAAGAATATCGTCTGTTTCGGCCATTTCCCAAATACGAAGAATAGCCTCTTTTTCATCCTGATTTCGTTTTTCTAAAAATTTCATGCTATCCAGACTCGGCCCGAGACTTGATGAAGTTGTTTTGGTAACGGAAGAGGCAACCGAAAAATATATGGAACTGAAAATTAAGACGAAAACCAAGAGCACTGAAACCCTATTGATCACTTGCAATCGACCAGTCAGTTCCGGCGCTTGTTTTAACCAGACGTAGGCTCCGTATCCTCCTGCGACGGACAAAAGTATCCAAGCCTGGTAATAAAACTTGAAAACGGTGTTCATTCGGTTTCCGAACAGATCATGCACGAAGAATAGTTCGGCAGCGAATAAGAGATATATCGCTACCGAAGCCAATAACATGATGTAATGGGCACCGTCATCCGCTCCTCTCCGAGAACGCGTGAGAGTCACGGCTACCATAATTACAGTTACCAATCCAAGTGAGCCGGTGACCGGCAGCCGTAAAAAAATTTTTAAAAAATCAGACCTTTCGTTGACCCAAATATGTGTTACGGCCCATAAAAACCACGGGATGACAACCAACATACGGGCGATCAGCCATGCAGGCCACCAGATAAGGTTTTCCTCACCGTGTGAGACGGTAGATACACCTCTAAACTTCGACGTGAAGACCCGTAGAAACTTGTACGTAAGTAAAAGGAAGACTGGTGTGGTGATTATCAATAAAATGGACCAGATGGAAACGAAGTGAATGAGGCGCGAGCCGTACTCAACGGGGGCTATCGGAGGCCACTGAACTTGGCTCTCCGCCGTTCCGAAATAGAATGGCGAAAAAATCACAATTCCGATAATCCATATCACCCCGATAGGCGACCCAAATCTCCACAAACTTCCGATGCTATAAGCACGAGTACCCACCCACCCTATAAGCGTTAAACAGATGGTAAATAACAAGAGCAATCCGATATCCCAGAAGTTTATGAATCCAGAAGAGCCAAGCACTAAAGCGACAAGTAGCACAGCGGCAAGGTTGTGCTTAAGGGTTCGAAACGATAGGTACCGGTTTGCCATGAAAAGGGAAGTTATAACCGTCAAACCCGTTAGAACAAACGGTATGGACATCAAGTGTGGATGCAAATCTCCCAGCAAAAAACTGAAATACGGAAATTCTTGAATCGTGAAATCCAGGCTATTTCCACCAACGTCGTATGAATTGGTAATTCGCGAGCTGTTCCACCACCACCAAAAATCATCCGGCCGCCACACGACTATGTCAGTTACGCGCTGATACGCAAAACCGTGATACCAGTCGAGTAACTTATTCGGTGCTAAACGAGTGATATCAAGTATGGTCCACAATCCTGATAAATTGGAAACCAATAACAGCAGGGTCGCTGACAGAGCACCACACAGGAGCGACGCTCTATTTGTCGCCCCGTCCCGACGGACCAACGTGCAAACGAGTGCAGCTACTATTGAGGCAGCGAGTCCAGCCGCTAAAGCGAGGCTGATGTTAAAGCTAATAAATGGGGGAACCCCTGACATAGTTCCTACACCACCGTATATCCAGTAACCGAAGTAGTAGTAAGCAATCGGCTCTCCGGCCAGCCATAAATCCTGTGGGGGAGCGTATTGGGTGCTGGTAACAGCTGTCAGCATCATCATATCCATTGGTTTTTCGGTTCCTGACGATGCAGGGTCGAAAGCACGCAATGAAAGAAACATCAAAAAAAACACCAAGAATATTGATTCGATCGAAACAATAATTCTCCATCTTCTTTTAAAGGTCTTTTTGAATCTTGGAAAATCCTGTCGGAAAAACCAGGCGCCTACAAAAGTTAAAACAAACCAAACAATCCACCATGAGGCCATGGTATTCGGAAGTAAATGGACGTAAGAAAGTAGCCACATACCGGTAGATATCAACAGTATCCCTAGGGCTTTCGAAATAGCCCACCCGCGATCGGATAGTAAGGGAAAGGCTCGCATCACAATCGGAAAAGCAGAAAGACCGATTAGTTGAACCGTTATAAGAGTTGCGATGACTTGCAGCATTTACATATCAAAATTTCAGGTTATAGGATGTCCCAATTACATTGATGCTTTCGGTAGCACCGCCTCAGCGAACGCATCAGCATCGAAAGCCGACATAGCAACCGCATCTTCTCCGGTGCCAATAAACCAAACCGGCAACCCCAACTCTACGGATATCGAAAGAGCTACGCCACCTCTGGCAGTACCATCCAGTTTGGTGAGAAACACTCCATCGCATTGAACTGCATCGGTGAAAGATTTCGCCTGAATCAAGCCGTTTTGACCAGTGGTACCGTCGATCACGAGTAGTACTCGTTCCACGAAATCTGCACTGTTTTTTTCGACAATACCCCTCACTTTTCTAAGCTCTTCCATTAAGTTATGAGTGGTATGCAGACGCCCAGCGGTATCAATGATCAACAGATCAATCGCTCTAGCACGTGCAGCATTCAAGGCATCGAAAACAACTGCTCCAGGATCACTACCATGACGATGAGAGATAACTGGGACTCCTAGTCGTTCCCCCCAGATATTTATCTGTTCTATCGCTCCTGCACGAAAGGTATCAGCCGCAGCAAGCATCACGTTGCGACCTTCATTTTTAGCTGTTTCAACCATCTTGGCTATAGACGTCGTTTTACCCGACCCGTTGACTCCAACTACGAGTAAAACAACAGGTGTATCTGCTGGTATAGGTTCCAACTCTGAAGGAACCTTCAACATGTTGGAAATTTCTTTCCTCATCAGAGCCTTAACATCCGAAGGTTCCGTTATGGATTGCTCCTCTACTAGTCTCTGGATCTTATCCAGCAGTTCCATTGTGGTTCTAAGACCGACATCAGAAACAATCAGTGCTTCTTCAAGTTGTTCCCAAAAATCGTCGTCAATATCCGATCGGTTAAACAGAACTGATAAACGTCGATGCCATGCCGAGCCGGTTTTAACCGCACTCTCGGCAGTTTTTTGCCGTTTCTTCAATAAACCAAACAGTGTGGATTCCTCGAACTAGAGTTAAGAATCGTTAGGATTCCCAAAGGAAATAAATATTTCTAATGCCTTGCTTGCTGCTTTGCGCTCCGCAGCGACTTTTCTAGATCCCATGCCCGTTGCGACTAATGTGTTGTCAATCAAAACATTGATTGTAAAGACAGGATCATGTGGAGTTCCAGACTGGGATGACAATTCGTACCTAGGAGGTTGCTTACCATTTGCCTGCAAGTATTCCTGTAAAAGAGATTTTGGGTCTTTTCTGGTTTCAGATTCAAGAGCCTCGTTTATATGTTGCCCCAACCATTTACTAACGAAGGATCTAGCCTGGTCGTAACCTCCATCGAGATACACAGCACCAGTAGCGGCTTCGAACGCGTCAGCTAAATTAGATTCCCTGATATTGCCCCCAGTCGTAGCTTCTCCTGTTCCCATCACCAGCCAGTCGCCAAGACCGATAGATCTAGCAGCCGCAGCCAGAGTTTCTTTACGTATCACTTGGGAGCGTCTCACAGTTAGATCGCCTTCAGGTAATTCAGGGGCGCCATCAAAAATCCTCTCTGCTACAACCATTCCCACTATGGAATCACCTAAAAACTCCAGTCTTTCGTTGGATACTGGAGGGGCATCCGGATGTTCATTTACGTAAGACTGATGGGTTAACGCAAGAGCAAGAAGACTACGATCTTTAAACGCATAACCTAAGCCATCTTCAACGTCTTGCAGTTCGCTAAGCTCCAATGGAGTTGTAGGCAAAAAACTTAATCCCCTGCCCCGCGCGGCCAAGGCGGTTGTGGTCGCTTTATTTCACCAAAATACTTACGTTCCCTGGCAATACCCATGAAGTGGTTGAATGCACTCATCGCTTCATCCTTTGGAGGAGTGAACATTTTTAAGAAAGTCGAGAATCTGTTTTCAAAAACAAATGTCGGGGTACCGAAAATGCCCAACTCGCGCGCATATTCATGATCGGCTCCTATAGTTTTCAAAGTTTTACTGTCATCTAAAACTTCGATGAACCTGTTGATATCCAATTTGATAGTCGAAGCAATTTCTATTATTGACTCACGAGTACGTATATCCGTTCTTTCAACGTGCTTGGCATGCAATATCCCTGCCATATATTCGTTATGAATCCCCGATCCCTGTTGTCGTGCTGCAATACCACCCCGCAATGACCAAAGACCCCTACTAACATAATCGGGTCCTTGCTCCCAGGCCTTCCAGTTATCCCCTTGCGTAGAGTTGACCTGTTCAAGAGCGAAACTACGCCAATTAATTTGAAGATCCTCGCCCAATTCCTCTTTCACCATGGCCAGCCACATGCCAGCCTGTCGAACCCAGGGTCAGGTGTAATCAATAAATACATCAAATTGAATTAGTTTGTTAATCGACATGAGTTGCCTAATACTTTAACTGGTGTTTGAAACCACTTATACAAATTCTAACAACGCTACGTTTAAAGATTTCAAGAAAGGTTCAGGTTTAAAGCTTAGTATTGACCTATCGACTCGAGTTTAATCCAAATGCCAAATTTATCTCAATTACTCCAAACAAAAGCAAAACCCGAACATCTGCGGTTATTTAATGCATGCAAGGATCTGCATTCGCAACTCGCTGATGTGAACAATGTATTTGTATGTGGTGGTTATGTTCGTGATCTAATACTAGGCAACCCGACCAAAGACATCGACCTGTGCATTGAAGGCAACTCCGAAAAATTTTCCACTATGCTTGCTAAAACGCTGAATTTAGGGGAACCCCTTGAATCACAGTTCCTAACTTTCAAGTTTGTCGCAGGTGAAGGAAAAGCCGACGTTAAATCAATAGATATCGTTACCTGTCGCGATGAGACATATACAGCGTCGGCAGCACTACCAGATGTGATTCCATCATCGATCGAAAAAGACTTAAACCGTAGAGATTTCACGGTTAATGCAATGGCTATATCCCTTACAGGTCAACAATGGGGTGACCTGATAGATCCGTCCAATGGTTTCGGGGACATCATGCGCAAGCGAATCAGGGTATTACATGATTCGAGTTTCACAGATGACCCTACACGAATGTTCCGGGCAGTACGTTACGCTACACGGCTTGGATTCAATATCGATTCCCACACCACTGAACTATTTACAAATGCCCTAGGAAGCGTTGACCTATTAAGTGGCACGAGGGTCAGAAACGAATTCGAGCATATCCTCAAGGAGCCAAAAGTCTGTGAAATTCTACGGAAGTCAGAGGATCTTGGTTTACTGGGTGCGATAACTCCTGCTTTACGGGTGGGTCCAAAAGCCCTGGAAATCACAGACGAACTCATACAGGAAAGTTCAGGAAAATTAAACCTCGAGGATTTATTGGCCAGAGTAACTTTCAGCCTCAATGAGGAGGAAGCAAGACTGACATCTAACAGGTTCGACGGACCAAAATACTGGACTGATTCGATTTCCGGAAATGCAAAGTTGGCATCAGTGGTAGGAATTCTAGATAACCAATCAATAACTCGCAGTGAAATTGCTGACGTTTTAAACAATATCCCGTTGCAATGTATACGGGCATACATTGCAACGGGCTCGATCTTGCCTCGACGCGGAAGATTAATCGATTATTTGCAGACAATTCGATTCGAGGAACCCGAGATTACAGGTGATGACCTTATGGCTGCAGGTGTGCCTGAGGGACCTATCATAGGACAATTATTAGAACTGGTGAAACGAGCTCGTTTAGATAGAAAAATAAATTCCAGAAAAGAAGAACTGGATCTGGCTAGAAGCCGACTTCCCGAATTTCTCACCCATGACTAGGATGATTTACAAGTAGTGTGAGCTAAAGTCCATCTTCCGGCAAAGCTCGGTCAACATGTGCCCCGCCCCAAGCAATAGCACGCGCCGAAAGACGTTCACGGTGAAACATGTATTGATTTGCTAGAGCCGAATATTTGCCAAAGTGATCACGCGCCCACTCTGATGCGTAACTCAAGCTACACTTTTCGGAAAGTCCATACCATTTGCGAAGCGCTCGGAGGATATGGCGGTCAACTATGAAGGATTCGGGCTTGTCCAAAGAAAATGCAAGGACACAATCTGCGATTTTTTCTCCTACTCCATGCAACTGCGTAAGAGTTGTTCTGGCGTCTGTGTACGAACATTCTCGCAAATCGAAAAGATCCAATTGACCTGATGCTATTGCTTCAGCACACAACACAAGATACTTAGCCCTAAATCCGAACCCAAGGTCACGAAGGTACTGCTCCCCGGATTCCACTATAACTTCCGGTTCGGGAAAAACTACGTCCGTGGTATTCGGTCCTATCGAATAACCCAATTTCTCAGCAGCGGATCCAACATTCAATTTGATACGTGCAATGTTAGAGGTGCTAGAAGTAATGAAACTGAACAGACACTCCCAAGGATCTTGTCGCAATACCCTTATTCCAGGATATCCAATTAACGCGGGTCCAAGACATGGGTCATCAGCGAATCGTTTTGCAAATCCACCAAGATCTTGTCCCAGGCCTAGGTATTGGCTTGCAGAATGGGCGATCCCCGATACGCCTCTGCCGTCCATAACCGTTACTTCTACTCCTCCACTAATATCACTGATATTTACAACTCTGCGACCTATAACTCCTCGATACCCTGAATTTTCTAAGTGCCAACGAAACGCCTGCCCACCGTCTAAGGTCGCACTAATATCCACAAAACCGAGCGGAATAAAAACTGACTGCTCAGTCAATGCGTTGTGTTCGAAAGTCGTCATGTTAACGTGTTATTACGCCAGTTTCCCAAAGTTTCTGACAAGCGTTCAACGCTCAATCTGCGAACATTGCATTTCGGCAGTGACTTCTGGAATTTAACACCATATTGTTTGCGAACAATTCTGTTATCCAGCACGACAAAAACTCCACGATCATTTTGCGACCTTATTAATCGACCAAACCCCTGCCTGAAGCGTTGTACTGCTTCGGGGATACTGTAGTCATTGAAACCGTCTTCCAGTAATTCGCTGCGCGCAGCGACAATCGGATCAGACGGGACAGGAAACGGCAATCTCGCCATCACGAGTACGTCGATTGATTCACCTTCTAGATCCACTCCTTCCCATAAACTGCTTGTGCCGAGCGCAATCGTCGGAGTGGACTCCGCAAGCATTCGCATAATACGGGCCGGAGAACCATCGGTACCTTGTGCAATAACACGTATCCCAGATGCGTTTAACACCGGTGAAATGGTCTTACGAGCGTTATCCAAAGCAGAAATAGATGTAAAAAGCACTAAGACACGGCCGGCACTCGCTTTTGCTATATCGACTAAAGCCTTAGCTGAGGCTTTTGCGAATCCAGGCTCACCTGGAGCAGGTAAATCCTCAGGTACAACAATCAAGGTATTTTTTTCATAATCATATGGCGATCCAAGAACAAGGTCTTCACCGCCTTCCATCCCAATAGAGGCGCGATAACGTTCAAACGAACTCTGGTAGGCAACCGTTGCTCCTGTGAGTACGACGGAGCGGTCAGACTCAAACAATGCGTTTCTAAGCACATCCGAAACATCAAGTGGCGCTCCATTGATAGTAGTACCACGCCTGCCAGGACGAGTGCGAAGCCAATACACACCATCTGTTTTTGGTTCCGGTATTGCCTCACGAAGATTTGAAGCCACTGTCTGAATTGACTCTACTATCGAATGAGCATCCAACACGAGTCCCTCATCAGACTTTTCTTTTGAACGAGAAGCCTGATCACATAAATTCACAAGCTCACGTGAAACTTCTAATAAGCGAGTGTTCATGTTTTCCCATGTGATTTCGAAATCACTCCAGATTGGCTGGGCTCGAACTGCATCGGTCAACCTTAATTCAGATTGTTGCTGTGAATAACTCTGTGAGTCAGCACCAATCTGAGCAGCAAAGTTAAACATATCCGAAGATGTTTTGATCGCAATTTCTACCGCATGGTTAAGAGCAAGAGCCGTGTTCTCTGAAGAATCCAGCGGGTTATTATCCAATTTTGATATAACCCGAGCTAACCTTTGACAGATACCTGTTGAACCAATCAAACGTCGCAGTTCATTATCTAACTGAAACTGATTTACTGAAAATCCTAAATGGCTCGTAGCGGCCGACTCAAGATGGTGTGCCTCATCTACTATCAAAACGTCGTGTTCGGGAAGCAATCCGCCTCCCATAGCTATGTCAGACATTAGCAAAGCATGATTAATAATGACGATATTTGAATGGCTAGCATCGTTGCGAGCCTTACGTAAAAAACAAGGGCCATCATTTGTTGGGCAGTTCAATGCGCCTTGAGCTGAAAATCTACTGAATAATGGCGACATTCGCCCTAGAGCCAGCTCATTTTTATCGCCGGTCTCTGTATCGTTCAACCACACCAATATTTTAGATAGTAATTTTGATTCAATATCGTTAGGTTCCGTGGCCAACACCGCATTCTGCCATCGCTTCATACACAGATAATTAGCTCTGCCTTTAAGTTGTGATGCGAAAATATTTTCTGCTGCAACACCATAATTACTCAGAGTTGATCTGGTTATTTCTATGTCCTTACTTACCAACTGTTCCTGCAAATTAATGGTGTTAGTAGAAATAACGACCCTTGCCCCGGTACGCAGGACATGCAGTGCAGCTGGAATAAGATACGCGAGGGATTTCCCGACACCAGTCCCCGCTTCAACTACAAGATGACGCTCAAAATCTATTGCCTCTGATACCGCTTTCGCCATCTCTATTTGTTCAGGGCGATGTTCGAAATCTGCAAGCGAATGCTCAAGCTCTCCGGATTCACCAAAGATGTTCTTTACATGGTCCGCAGGATTTTTTTCGTCAGTTTTATACTCATGTGGTTTTACTCGAGGCGTTCTCGTAGCAGAACGGATTCTTGAGGAGATTTCTTTAGGATCAATCCCACTAAATGTATGACTTGCTCCAATAGAGGCCGCCCCACTCGTTTCTAGCATTCGGTTGACCAAATCAGATAACGGTGTGCCAGAATATGAGCCTAAACGTTTAATTTGTTCCAAAACTCCACGATCATATCCTCCGATAATCTCTGCCAAATACAGAAAAAGGTCACGTGTCGCAAGCGCGTCGGATAATGCTCGGTGAGGATTGTCATGCTGAAAACCGAATCTTTCAGATAATCGCACGAGGCTATACTCGGGACCTCGTGGAAGAGCAATTTCAGCCATGGACATGGTGTCGTACAAGCGATTAGTTTTCACTCCGTGGCTACGGAGGAATGAGGCATCAAACCCAACATTGTGTCCGATGATCGGAACTCCGGCCACGAATTCTATGACGCTCGACTTTATCTCATCCCAATCAGGTGCATCATCCACTTCCCGTTGAGTGATACCGGTCATCTGGAGAATAAGCTTAGAAAGTTTGCGGTTTGGATTAACCAAGGCGCTGAACGTGTCGATCTGCGTTTCACCTCTGAACTTAACTGCACCGACTTCGATAATCCGTTCGGATTTCGGATTAAGACCAGTAGTCTCTAAGTCAAGGGAGATGAGTATGTCTTGATTGATCGGGGGCAATTTCCAGTGCTTCCACCTGGCACTATTATTCAACGGATGTCACAGGTTTCCTGTGCAAGAAACTGTATCGGAAACCTGTTGAAATAGATGACTCTTTCAACGAGATTTATGTACATTACACCAGTTAGTGACCGGCTGAACTTAGTACGAGCTCGACATTGTCAAACCCAGCTTCGAGTTCTCCGGCATCAATGGCTTTAACCACATTTGCCATAGATGCATTGACTGGAGTATCTATACCAACTATCGCTCCTTGATCACAGACGAATGTGTTCATTTGTAGGATCTCGGTGGGGCGGCCTTTGACAACATCCTGAGCCATCGAAGGTCGCCAGTTTGCACCTGTAGATCGCTCAGCAAGCACTGCATCGAGCAGCTCGTAGACTTCGCCTCGCGTGGCATTGGCCCACTCGAGCGATGTCCGTCCTCCGAAATTTTCAACTTTATATCCAAGTGCCAGACCGACTGAAGCACACTCCTGGGCCAACCGAATCTGCAATTCTCTCCCTCTGGGATGTTTATTTAGATCAGACATGCCCATTCCACTGGATGCAGCAACCGGATTACCCATCGAATTCTGTCCGAGTTTCGCCCAACGTTCTCCCCACAAATTAGTTGTAATCTTGCCACCATCAATTGGGTCAAGTATTTCGATCAACTCGTGAAGGCGAGGGGTGTCAGTGCCATCATGATTGCCCGCTCTGAATACGATATGCCCTTGATCGCGTCTCCGTGTACTGCCCGGTCTTTCAACTTTTCCTGCCTCCCACATTGCAACAGAAATACTAGACATAACCAATCCCACTGCCCGTTCGGCTCCGACTGCTGCCGCGATCTCAGGATCAGGCCATGTATTTTGCGAGGAAACGATATAGCCATCAGGATGAACGAACTTGTCAACAAACGTTGCAGCCCAGGAAGTGTCAAATGCCTTCATCGCGACGAATCCTATGTCAAACAACGGTTCTCTCGCTATATGTTCGTTTTCGTGAAGGTGATAGATCTTGGGACGCGCTACAAACGGTTCATGTGGCCCGTTGACGATTAGGCCATTATCACGGATTGCTTCAACGTGATCGTCCCAAATATCTACCAACGTCACATCATGACCGGCATGAGAAAGCCAACCACCTAGATATGAACCGACAGCACCTGCCCCAATAAAAATAATACGTTTGGTGTTAATTTTTTCTGACATAACTTATTACTCGCGCTATTTTGGTTTGAGAGAGTTAGCTAATCGTAATAACTAGCATTAAAGCCTGTTCGCCTGCGTTCCGTACTGTGCACAAACTCACTCTGAAATTCTTTAGGTGGATAGGTATATCGCTCGACCGACGTAAGCCACGATTCAGATTTCCTACTGCTTACGCGTACGGTAGCATCTGCTCGATCTTTGACAGAGGGCCTAAGTCGAGTGCCCAATCCAGGTTCAGTGGGTGCCATCAGAAAACCTCCATCGATCACGAAATTTGGTTCGATGAAATCGCGGTACCAACCAAGATGCATCGCTCGGTTATATTCCATAATCATCACGTTTGGTGTTGCCATAGCGATATGAGCACAAGCCATCATGTTGACTGGGCCAACGCAATCATGAGGCGCGATAGGCTTCTGGTGAGCTGATGCTAAGACCGCTATCTTCTTTACCTCCGATATGCCCCCAGTCCAGGTCAGATCCGGCATCGAAATTCGTGCAGATGAAGATTCGATAAATCGACGATGCTGGTACCTTGTCATCAAACGTTCCGCCGCAGCAATAGGTGTTGAGGTCACTGCCTGCAGTCTCCGGTGTGCTTCTTCGTTAAGTGGGGAAATCAGTTCCTCATGCCACATCAGTCGCATAGATTCCATTTCCCTAACGATGCGCATCGCGTTTGGCAGATTCCACTTTCCGTGTGCATCATTGGCTATATCGATCTCCATACCAAGCTTTTCACGTATTTCACGGATAGGACGCAATGCCCAGTCTAGATCATCCTGAAATAGTAATTGACCGTCGGATTCTCTTGCAATGAAATCAGTTGGAGACATCTTCATCCCTGTAATGCCTTGATCAAGAAGGCTTTTGGCAACTCCCACAGGGTCGGACCACACTCTGTGCGCCTCATCAATCTCACCGTAAACTCCCAGAGTGTTGTAAACCTTAATTCGGTTTCTTGTGCCACCACCTATGATCTCGAATATCGGCATGTTGAGGGACTGGCCCTTTATGTCCCACAAGGCAACATCTATTGCGGAAATGGCACGTAACTCCGCACCGCCATAACCCGCATGATCGGATAGTCGGAACATCGTCTGCCAGTGCCTTTCAATCTCGAATGGATCTCGACCAACCAGAAGTGGACCAAAATGATCATGTATGGCTGACTCGACTGTGGTGGCTGCATACCACGTCTCACCGAGCCCAGTAAGTCCAGTATCGGTATGAACTTGAACAAAGATAAGATCAGGAAATTGCGCTACACGGATTGTTTCAATTTGGGAAATTATCATTTTGAATCACCAGCATTCTGAGCTTCATCCGTTTTAGTTTCAAAATGTTCCTCGAGCCTTGATGCTTGAGCTCGGAATTCAAATATATTCTCCATGTCGGACCACATGGCAGTGGAGAAATTGTCTGTTGATAATTTTGGATCGTACAGACCAACCCCAGCCCATCCTTCATCAGACATTCCCGGAATCATTGCATCAACACCAGTAACCCGAGTTTCAACGTCAGGCCGATCAAACACTTCAGGTCGTAAACGTGTGCCAATACCCGGATTCTCGGGGGCATGCAGCCAGCCGTTTTCAATCGGTGGAAGCGGGTCTACCATCTCACCGTACCAACCGTATAAATACGGCCTCACATGTTCCATAATCATCGCGTTAGGCGAATTCATACATATTTGTGCACACGCAAATATATTGACCGGCCCGGTAGCATCATGAGGTGCAACTGGAACCTGATGTGCCGAAGCCATTATTGCAATCCGGTGAGTTTCGGTGATGCCACCCGTCCAGATTAAATCAGGCATGACGATCTGCGCAGCGCCGTTCTCGATAAATTCACGAAATTGCCATCGAGTAAGCAATCGTTCGGATATACAAACAGGGGAAGTTGTGGCTTCTTGAAGCTGTCTGAGAGATTGCGGATTCAGGAGCGGCATAAGGTCTTCTTGCCACATGATGTCGAGCTTTTCCATCTCTTTAGCGATCTGAATAGCAACTGGCAACGACCACTTTCCGTGCCCGTCGTTAGCAATTTTTATATCGCCACCGACAGCATCTCGAATATCACGAAACGGCTTAAGAACGTGATCAAGTTCGACTGGTGCCAGGTACTGTCCCTCAGAAGGAGTGGCTACTGGAATAGTCGGTCCTATTTTCATCGCAACAATACCATCTTCAATTAACTCTTTGGCCAATTCTCCACAGCCTTGGAATGGACCTCCGGTAGCGTAAACACGAATCTTTTTTCTGACCGCCCCTCCGAGTAATTCATATACCGGAACACCTGCCGCCTGCCCTTTTATGTCCCATAAAGCCATATCTATAGCCGATATCGCCCTGAGTTCAGCACCACCGTAACCCGCATGATCTGAAAGTCGGAACATGTTCAGCCAGTGTCTCTCTATAGCGAATGGATCACGTCCGACCAGCAAAGGAGCGAAATGATCATGAACAGCGGACTCTACCGTTTTCGACGCGTACCAGGTTTCACCTAATCCAATGAGTCCGGTATCAGTGTGGACCCTCACCCAAATAGCGTCTGAGGGATCACCGACACGGACAGTTTCGATATTGTTGATGTTCACGTTTTGTTAGCACCTTTGCGCTTTTTCTTTGTTCAGAGCCCGAAGACGGGCGAGTATACGCCGTTATCACGTTAGAATTGCGCTCGCCACTTAAGTGAAGTTAATCGTATACCGCAGCCAGTGATGAAAATTCATAACTCGAGAGGAATCCATTGAAAGCAGCCAGAGTAGTAGCACGACGAAAAATAGAGTTTCTGGAGGTGCCTGAGCCATCCCCGTTGAAAACTGGCGAAGTACAGATAAAACTCGAGTCATTATCGATTTGCGGAAGTGATATATACCTAGAATATGATGCTGCACTTCCAGAGGAAGATTATCCTTTTCTCCCCGGAGCACCAATGCACGAATGTGCAGGTGTTGTCGTTGATAGCCGAGACCCTGACTACAAGGCGGGACAACGCGTAATCGCCATTCCGCGGGATGTAGCTGGGATGCAAGAACAGATCGTCCAGACGGCCGACAGATTGATCAAGTTACCGGATTGGGGAGAACTCTCCGAATGGGTAATGTGCCAGCATTCTGGAACTGCGCTGTTTTCCGCGCGCCAATGGGGTAACCCAATGGGAAGAAAAATTGCAGTCTTAGGACAGGGAGGAATTGGTCTGACGTTCACAATGATTGCTGAAAAACAGGGCGCTGAACAGGTAGTTGGAATAGACCTGGAAGAATACCGCTGTAGAACATCATCAGACCTGGGCGCCACACATACAATCAACGCCTCGAATGAAGATGTCCTTCAGGCAGCAGAAGAGATAACAAATGGGCAGATGTTCGACGTAGTGGTGGACGCCAGCGGCAATCCTGCAGGTCTCGGCACTGCTATAGACCTCGTAAAAGAACAGGGACAAATTGTATCCTTCAGTCTCGTAGATCCCACGCTAGTCACATTTGATCATCGAAAATGGATGGCTAAAAACATACAACTAAACGCGACCGTTATAGCAGCCACTGAAGAACCTGTTCAGGAAATCCGAGACATCGTTGCGCTCAAAGAGCGTGGATGGATTGATCCGGGAGTCCTTAAAACTCATGAAATGAAGTTCGAGGATGCGCAGGAAGCTTTTGAGATGTACAGACTACGACAGGATGAAGTAATCAAGATTGCGATGTCCTTCTAACCAAACGGATGACATAATCTTTCCGCGATCAACATGTTCCACTACAAAACGCTTAGGAGATAACTATGTCTGCTGAAGCAGGTACTGCGGCACCTGATTTCACATTATTTGACACAGACGGCAATGAGTTTAGTCTCAACAGTCTCAAAGGAAAGAAGGTTGTTCTTGCATTTTTTCCTGCTGTGTTCAGCGGGGTATGCGATGACGAAATGTGTACATTCCGAGACGCCTTATCTGATTATTCCTCGCTAAACGCTTCTGCGGTAGCGATATCAACTGACGCACGCTTTGGCAACGCTGAATTCAAGAATAAGCATGGGCTGAATTTCCCGGTACTCAGTGATTACAAGAAATCGACAATCGAAGATTACGGGGTGGCATGGCCAGATTTCGCAGGTATGGACGGTTTCACGGCTGCGCAGCGTTCGGTCTTCGTTATCGGTACCGACGGTAACATCATCTGGAAATGGTTGTGCAACGTACCGAGCGATCTACCACCATTCGATGAGGTCAAATCCCAAATCGAAGCTCTGGGTTAGAACCAGGTCCAAGCGACATTACAAGCCACGGATCCCTCCGGGGCTTGTTTGCTTTAAAAACCTGGAGCATCATTTGCGCTATATAAAAAGTTTTACTGGAACGGACTAACCCTGATGCCGAAGTTCAAAACAATTCCACTCAGTTCATTTAGTAACGCTTCTCTTTCAGATTCTCAATATTGGCAATCAAAAACAGCTCAATCAGCATCCGAGTTGCCGACCGGGTCACAGGTATTTTGGGGAATTCCATTCGATTTTTCTGTGAGTAAAAACAACATCGTCGTTTTTTCTGATCGAACCGGTATCGAAATACCGATAAATCAAAGCGGATCACATCTGGTTTTCGCACATTTCTGTGATGAGAAGGCCACAACCACTGTTGCTGGGCAATCATCCGACTACCTCAACCCGGTGGTCACAGCACCTGGGGAACACCTAGCCGATTACACATTATCTTTTGAAGACGGATCGCAACATCGCCAGCGAATACGGAGACGATTTGAAATCAATCAGGTACAGACTCGTATGCAAAGTGGTTTCAACTCTCGCCAGCATCATGGTTTGAGTAGTCTTCCATTTCGAGGCCCCTATCCTGAGAACGGATGGGGCCGATGGCAGACAGGAGTCATGGTCGGTGAACCACCATCATCCGGGAGAACTCCCGCAAAGGAAGATAAAGAATCGCGATCGAATCCACTTGGATCGTGGACTATTTATGCGCTTGAGGTACCCGATTCATCAAAAATAATTACGAGCGTCGTCATAGAACCAACTGGTGCCACCGCGATCGCGATCGGGGCTATGACCATGTTTAACGGAAATGAACACCCATTACGCCACGAACCTCTGGAAACGATCGAAATCGACGCTAGCGGAAAGTCTTCAAGTGAAATCAACACAAAAATAGACCTTGGGGTAATCGCGCGACAACAGGACATACCGACCTTCAAGCCGCAGGAATGGCTGGTTAGTCCAGTGAAGGGTTGGGGAGAATCTGTAGAGACTACAAACAATACGACCACAATAGACCTGGCTGCTTCTAGGAACTCAACACTGTCGATAGATGGTTCAACAATCGATACGGGTGAATTACTTGAACTAGGACAAGCATCCAGCAAGGATGGAAAAGTTCGAGCCAGGGTACTCACTTCTCAACGCGTTTGGGTTCACAGCAAGATAATTGATTCCACTTCTGGAAAACCAACACCGGCACGTGTTCATTTTCGGTCAGAGGATGGTCGATATTTCCCACCATACGGTCACACTCACGAAGTAAACGACAACTGGTTCGAAGACTACGGAGCTGATTTGCTTCTTGGCGACACGCCGTACGCCTACGTGGATGGGACATTTCAAGGGGAACTGCCGGTCGGAGATGTGTATGTAGAAGTTGCTAAAGGGTTCGAATTTGAACCTATACGACAGAAGATCAGTATTAAGCCAGGACAGCGTAGCCTAGAAATACCGCTCGTTCGGAACTCAAATCTGCGTCAATCAGGATGGGTCACAGCTGACACACATACCCACTTCTTGACCCCAGAAACGGCGCATCTGGAAGCAGGGGCCGAAGGTATCAATATCATCAACCTCTTAGCGGCACAATGGGGGGACCTCTACACCAATGTTGGTGATCTAACGGGAGAACTCTCAGGATCCTCTTCAGATGAAACTATCGTATGGGTTGGTTCCGAAAACCGGCAGCATTTCATGGGTCACATAAGCCTGATGGGCGCTACCGGTTCTCCGATATTCCCCATGTCAACCAGTGGCCCCACTGAAGGGTATATAGGGGACCCGACAGTGCGATCAATGAGTCAATGGGCTGACGAGGCGCATGACAAAGGCGGTCTGGCGATCATTCCACATTTCCCGTTTCCTCACTCAGAGGTAATCGCCGAGGTAGTTTTAGGCAAAGTCGACGGTCTGGAAATTCGGGATTTCCATGTGCCAACTATGGACACCTTTGCAGTGCATGAATGGTACCGGCTGTTGAACTGTGGATACCGCGTCCCAGCTGTAGGTGGCACGGATAAAATGTCGGCAGGCATGCCTGTAGGTGGGGTAAGAACTTATGCCTACATAGGGGAACGAGATTTATCCTACGATTCATGGAGCGACGCAGTTCGATCCGGCAAAACCTATACGACAAGCGGTCCATTAATGGATCTTAATATCGAAGGATTACAGCCTGGAGATGAAATTCAACTCCCCGAATCGGGTGGATCTGTTCATGTGATGGCATCAGCTTCATGTGCAATGCCAATTAACAAGTTACAAATAGTTTTCAACGGACAGGTAATTGCCGAAGCATCATCTGATGACGGTAAAAATCTGCTGGCCATCAACGAACAGTTAAACATTCCCGGAAGTGGTTGGGTTGCAGCTCGCGCTGTGAGTGATCTCGTAGCCTGGCACGTGTGGCCCGTAAATTTCGCTGCGCACACCTCTCCTGTATATGTTAAAGCCGGAGATACCGATGTGTTTGATGTTGCGCTCGGCGAATACCTGATCACAACCATGCAGGGCGGATTGGACTGGCTAGACACGTTGGCGACGCGCTCCAATGAAAAACAACAAGCAAATATACGAAACGTTTTTTCCGACGCGATCGCACAAGTTAAAAAGAAGATCCCACATTCACATGGTGATGGTCCAGCACACATTCATTAATACTATTCCCATAGATTTTTTTGATCCCTAACCATTGCCTCGGGGATTTGCTGGACGTACGGAACCAGCGCTCACACCGCCATCCATAAGAAGCTCAGCACCAGTCATGTAAGAGGAATCATCTGAGGCTAAAAAAAGGATCCCCGCAGCGATATCTTCCGGTTCGCCCCATCGTCCCAGCGGCACACGGTCGGTACGGTACTTGCTCTGCTCAGGATCGGTATAGAGGTAATCGGTGAAGGGGGTATGTACCCACCCGGGCATGATCGTGTTAACCCGGATCCCCATATCAGAAAGTTGCAAAGCCGAAGATTGGGTGAAGTTATGCATGCCTCCACGTGAAAAAGAATAGGCAGATCCATAAGAACCAGAGCCCTGTTTCGCTGCCATCGAAGCAAGGTTGATTATTGAGCCACCTCCAGATTTTTCCATCTGTATTGCTACCGCACGCGTACCGAGAAATATCCCCACTGTGCTTATTTCCATCGTTTTTTTCCATATAGACGGCTCAATATCCAGAATCGATTTCGGGTCAAGAATCCCCGCTATGTTGACCAGGATGTCGATACGCCCAAAATGCTTCATCGTAGTCGAAACAGCACTATCCCATTCATCCTCGTCAGTCACGTCCAGATGAAGGTAAATCGCGTCGTAGCCCTCGTTTCGCAACTGGAGGGCGGCGCTCTCGCCAACCTCGTCCTGAACATCTGTGATCACGACACCGCGTCCACCTTCCTCGAGGAATCTCCATACAGTGGCCCCACCAAATCCCATAAGTTCACCTTTCAGCGATGATGCAGAACCGGTTAACAGAGCGACTTTTCCGGCGAATCGATTGGGGAATCTCATTGTCTATTTTTCCTGAAAACCTTTTTAGAACCAGCCATTTTTGTTGGTTCAACATTTGAAAATTAGTGAAAATATTGTCGTTTTACCAAGTTTAGTACGAAGCGTAATCTTTCAGTTGCCGCAGAAGAGCAAATCACAAGCGGTGAACAGCGACAACCAGATTTGGAATCAAAAAACCGAACACACCGATGAATACAAGCAGCTCAGCAACTACGTGTACTTTGCGATCTCGTAAAATCACAAGCGCAGGTATCAATATAAAGAGGGCCAAGAAAGTCACAATGAGAAGATAGACCGGACTCGGGACAAGAGACAGTCGCAACGAAGTGGTTTCAATGTTCACCTGAGCGGCAAACGACATAAGTATTGCTAGAAAATCCCAACCTATAAAAGTTACAAACGCAGTAACTGTAATCAATCTGGAAACATTGGATACAACCGCTCGTTCTTTTAGCACTGAAGGAGGATGGTGAACCAATAGAAGAGAGATATGAGTCACGAAAACCATTCCCATCAACGCCCCGCCGATCATTCCAGCAATCACCGTACGCAGCGGCTCTTCCACTTAAAACTCCAGACCATGGGAGGCAGGCTCGACGAGAAACGCTTCCTCCTTGTAGGTTTTAGATAGTAATAGGTACCAAGCTGTACCGAGTTCCTTTGATGGAGGCACCGTGAAAATTGAGGGTCCGGCACCACACAATATGATTTCTTCGATGCCAATACTTGCCATCCGATCCCTGGTAAGTGCCCATCCCGGGAAAATATCTTCGGCAATCGTCTGGAACTGATTGAAGAAAAACTCTGATGGGCAATCACCACCAGACGCAATCCTTGCAGCCAGTTTGTGTGTGAGGTTACCTACCGTAAACATCGATTCATCAACCCTGGAGAATGCGTATGCTGTTTTAGCCAGAGCGTTCCGGTACTTAACATTGGGCGTAACAATAAGAAAACTGGAAATCTTGGCTGGGGCGATCTGCCTCACTTCTTCGCCTCTACCCCTTACAAGAGCCGTGCCTCCTCTGAGCAAGAACGGCACGTCCGAACCGACCGAGGCAGCTATATCTGCCAACTCATCGACCGAAAGGCCAAGTTTCCATATCTGATTCAATCCTCTTAAGGTCGCTGCGGCATCAGATGACCCGCCACCCAATCCGGCTGATACGGGAATCCTTTTCTTAATTAAGATTTTCGCACCTGATCTGATACCTGTCCGGTTTTTCAACACACTTGCAGCTTTGGTGGCCAGGTTCATTTCAGTATCGATCTCGAGACCATCACAATCAACGATAATCGAATCAGCTTCAGAAACGGTGACTGTATCGAACAGATTGACTGTCTGCATAACAGAAGCGAGGTCGTGATATCCATCTCTACGTTTACCAAGAATCTCCAGGGTCAGATTAACCTTGGCGTAGGCTTTTTCAATAACACTAACTGGGTTAGTCATCGAGTTTTCGTTTCTGAGAACGTCGAACAGAGCCGGGAATATTTGAAGGCTTTCCGCTCTTCACCCAAACGTCGTATAGAACCTGCCAATCCTCAAGAGAAAGAGTAGCTGGTCGTCTTGTCGTCTCTAGCCCCGTCTCGGACACTAGGCTCCTTGCATCATCGAGGTGGATGAAAAGCCCATCTGCAAGAGAATTATGCAATTGTTTTCGTGGACTCTTGAATCCACCCCTGGCCAGTTTAAAAAAATCATCAGGTGACTCGAACCGCAATTTAGGCTCACTAGAAGGTGTCAATTTTAAAACTGATGAATGTACCTTCGGTGGCGGGTCAAAACATTGTGGGGGTACATCAATCACCTTGTTTGCAGATGCATAAATCTGGACCGCCAAAGAGAGAAGGCTCATATGACCCGGCTCGGCCGCCATATCTCCGGCAACTTCTCGCTGAACCATTATCACCATGGAAGTCGGCTTATGAGTCGATTCCAGGAAGTTCCTAACGATGGGGTTGGCAGCGTAATAAGGAAGGTTTCCCACAACCTTATAGTTTCCATCTGACAACCACGTATGAGAGTCTGACCCAAAGTGACGAGCGTCAAGGTTAATTACGTTTACGTTGGTGTTGGTTTCGTATTTGAACGCCAATCGTTCTGCCAGTTCGGCATCGTATTCAATAAGCAACACTTTCCCGGACTGGCTAACAATATCGCTCGTGAGTGCGCCTCGACCCGGGCCAACCTCGACAACGGTATCACCGGATCGCAAATCAGCCGATTCTACAATCGCTTTGACTACAGAGGTATCGGTGAGGAAATGTTGTCCCAGCGGTGGTGGAGTCATAGGTCGATCAAACCGTACTGATTACCCAGACGGAGATTGGTTTATAGTTTAGTTGGTGTTGAATTGACAAATATGACCGTGCACCCCAGTTTCGACAGACGGATATGACTTAGATGACAGAACCGACTCCAGCCCGGCGTTCCCGCGGCACCCGAGGTGTATCGCTTACCGCTGCTACCTTCCGGTCCTGACGGAGTTCACAAGGCCTCGCCGCGCGGGACCAAGCTGTCAACGTCTAATTACTGCCTCCAGCGGCCATACAAGAACTGCCTCAACAGGGGATTTCAGCCTCGCTATAGCGGATTGCGAGTACAGGGCACCGCTAACGCCCCACCTAGCACGACCGTCTACATCGTACTACTCAGTCTTCGGATAGTCGCTGACATCGAATACTAATAAAGACACTATATTCCCGATAGAATCTTAAAATGCAAAAAATTCCTCCCATAACAAAAGCCGTTATCCCGGTGGGCGGGCTGGGGATCCGGTTTCTACCGGTGACTCGAACCGTCCCTAAGCCGTTACTGCCAATTTTGAATGTCCCGGTAATTGAATATGCAGTACGTGAGGCTGCAGCTGCCGGCATCACTGATATCGCGATCGTCATGTCACATGGCATGGAACCCGTGGCTGATTACTTCCAAAGGCAACCGAAACTTGAGGCACAGCTGAAGCAAAGGGGTGAGGACGAACTGCTCGCTGCCCAAATAGAACTAGCGTCTCTGGCAAACGTAATAACGATATTCCAGGATGAACCAAAAGGACCAGGCCACGCAATTCTGCAAGCCCAGGAATTTTGTGACGGTGAATCATTCGTCACGATTTTCCCCGATGACGTCATAATCAACAGGCCGTCTGCAACAGAACAGTTGATTAAGGTCTACAAAAAACACGGCGGGTCAGTGATCGGTGTAAACGAAGCTAAAAACGAGGTTATACCGACTAAAGGAATCATAGGTGGTAAACCAATCAGCAACGGCGTCCACACTGTAGAAACTCTTGTTGAAAAACCTGCTATCGAAGATGCGCCCAGCAATTTGGCGATTGTGGCACGCTACATTCTTGATAATAGAGTCTTTGATCATCTAACAATGGAAGTGCCTGGAGCTAACAATGAAATACAGATCACTGACGCCATTGCCACCCTTATTGGCATTTCACCAATTCACGCAGTGACTTTGATCGGGTTCCATGCGGACACAGGTAATCCAGGCGGGATGCTCGAGGCAGCTATCTATTTGGCGAAGCAAGATCCTGCGTTATCAGATGTCGTGAATAAGGCACTAGGAAAGTAGAAGTCACCAGTGCGATAAATCAAGCCTTCCGTAATTCTTTTGAAGCGGCCAGAGCTATCATAGCCGTCAGGATCACCGAAAGGCCTGCCAGAGCAAGCGCCCACTGCACGCCAGCAATCTCGGCAACGGCTCCAAGCCCCAGATGCCCTACCCAGCCAAACCCAATAGCAAACACCCATGCACCTACAGCGCGTCCCCTCATATCGTCAGGAACATTTAGCTGCAGAAGCGTCCATTGCATCACATCAAACGCTGCAGCCGACGCACCCACTCCCAGGATTAACATCAATGCAACAGCATATGAACCTGATGCAGAGAATGTAGATACAAAAATACCGTAAAACACTGCAATACCTATTAATAAAAGGCCTTTCTTGGCGAAATTTCCAAGGGCCATAAGGAACACAGACCCAGCCACCGATCCCACGCCCGCCATCATTGTCAGCATCCCAAGGCCCTTTACATCTACTCCAAGTGCCTCTTTAGCAACCGCGGGCATTAGGGCGCCGTAGGAAAACCCAAATATCTCAACCAGAACAGCCGTGATTAATATCATGCGCACTAACGGTAATCGTGACATTAACTGGAGACCATCGATAACATCTCTCACAACAGATTTTGTCCGCACGGTCAGTTCAACCTGTAACCCTCTATTCACGATCATAGCCAAAAATCCGGCTATGCCAAATACAATACCTGATGAGATCAGAGTGATTGGAACCCCCAGGCGATCTATGGCAAATCCTGCCGCCAACGCTCCAGCTGCACCGACTGCACGCATTCCGGTCGATTGAACTGCCACAGCATTCATCCGCACTTCTCTGGGCACAGAACCTGTAATCATTCCCTGTACACACGGTATTTCGAATGAATGCCCTATTCCCGAAAGTCCTAGGAGCACGAACATCAGCCACAGAGGTTCGAGGCCGTTGGCAGCAATCATTGCCATAAACGACAGCACCAGAGCCTTATAGAGGCCAGTTAACAGAAGAATCTTGCCCCGTGAAAACCTATCCGATAACGCGCCACCTATAGGTGCCGCAAACAGTTGAGGGGCCTGACGCACCGCAAATGTAGCCGCGGTGAGGAATACGGAATCAGTTTCATTCAGGACCACCCATCCCACCGCCAGCCGCTCACCCCAGTTACCAAGAGCAAACACAACGGAGGTAGCCCATATACGTCGGTAGAGCGGGTAAGCAAATGAACTAAGGGCCCCGTCGGGTTTAGTAAGCATTCGAGATTGCAGTTTCATGAATTAGAATTTAATGCTGATCTGAAACTACTCAAGCGACAAAACCGCCATGAATGCTTCCTGGGGAACTTCGATTGAACCCACCATCTTCATTCGGCGTTTTTTACCCTTTTTCTGTTGCTCAAGGAGTTTTCGTTTACGTGTGACATCACCGCCGTAGCATTTTGCCAAAACATTTTTCCGAAGAGCCTTCACATTGGTACGGGCAACAATCTTCCCGCCGATGGCGGCCTGTATAGGCACAGCGAACATCTGGCGGGGGATCAGTTCCTTCAGTTTTGATGTCAGTAAACGACCACTTGATGCGGCTTCATCCCTGTGGGTGATCATTGAGAGTGCATCAACAGGCTCATGGTTCACGAGAACATCAAGCTTGACAAGATCGGCAGGTCTATTGTCGATTTTCGAGTAGTCCATCGAGGCGTAACCCTGAGTACCTGACTTTAATTTATCGTGAAAATCTACAAGAATTTCCGACAACGGAATATCGTAATCCAGCAAAACCCTACCATCGCGTGCAGATGCGTTCTCGACATCAGAGTCTTTTACAGCAACGGACTCAAGATACTCGATTTTTTTATACTCACCCCTTTTAGCAATGACCAGTTCCATGATCACGCCTATATAACGGGCTGGTGACACGATCGTTATGTTCACCCAAGGTTCAAGGATTTCGGCGTATTCGTTGTTTTCAGGAAGTCTCGACGGATTGTCAATGGTGATGATTTCTCCGTCTTTCATCAGCACCTCGTAACTCACGCTCGGCGCCGTGGCAATTAAGTTGAGACCGTACTCTCTTTCGAGTCGTTCCTGCACTATATCCATATGGAGCAAACCAAGAAATCCGCATCTATATCCGAAACCTAGTGCGGCTGAGGACTCTGGTTCAAAAACGAGAGCAGCGTCGTTCAATTGCAGCTTTTCCAGTGCATCACGTAGTTCAGGATAATCCTCACCTTCCGATGGAAAGATCCCTGTGAAAACCATGGGGCTTTGTGCAGCATATCCAGAAAGCGCTTCAGTTGCCGGATTAGATGACAGGGTCATCGTGTCTCCAACCCGCACCGATTTCACGTCTTTTAGCCCGGTCGCAACATATCCAACCTCACCAGTACGCAAACCAGACGTTTTTTCCAGGACAGGACTGAAGAATCCTGTCTCGAGTATATCTGTCTCCACATTTGTGCCCATGAGACGAACGCGGTCAGTACTCTTAAGGGACCCGTGCATTGCCCTTACATATGCCACTACACCCTTAAATTGATCGTATTTAGAATCAAATATCAATGCCCGGAGAGGGTCGTCGCTAACACCACCTGGTGGAACTACGCGCTCAACTACCTGTTCAAGCAGTTGAGCAACACCGTCTCCGGTCTTAGCTGAAATTTGAAGAACTTCAGTATTTTTAAACCCAAAGGTTTGTTCAAGTTCAGTCAACACCCGTTCGGGTTGAGCCGCGGGCATGTCAAGCTTGTTTATGACCGGAATGATCTCCAGATCGTGCTCTAATGCAAGGTAAACATTGGCGATCGTCTGCGCTTGAATGCCCTGGGTTGCATCTACAAGCAGTACCGCTCCCTCGCAGGCCGCGAGGGACCTCGATACTTCGTATGAAAAATCGACGTGACCAGGTGTGTCTATAAGATTGAGCTGGTAGTCGACACCGTCTGCTGCGGTAAACTGAAGCCGCACTGCCTGAGCTTTAATGGTGATGCCGCGTTCCTGCTCTAAATCCATAGTGTCCAGATGCTGATCTGTCATATTCCGCGCAGACACTGCACCCGTGATTTCGATCAAGCGATCAGCAAGAGTCGACTTCCCATGGTCGATATGAGCGATTATGCAGAAATTTCTGACGCTACTCTGTGGCATACCTTTACATAGTAGTCGTTAGTGTCTGATGTTCTTTGTACAGAACCTAGCCACTTCAGACGAAAAATTATGATCTATCTACTTTGGGGTAACGTAAACAAGTACTTCGTCTTTGGATGGTTGAAGAGGCAGAGATACAAGCATCGAAACACTTGCCGCACAGGCAACTCCAGCAAGTCCGCTATATGTTTTTAGTCACCATCACCTATTCGCGTGCTTGCGTATTCGAGCAACACTCATTTAATTATTGTCAGGTTCTTGTGAAGAAAATATAGAGCCTAACGACCTCGGCGCAATGCCTTGCCCGGAGTGGCGCCGGTATTTGTCCCGCATTCGATGACTACTTCGCCATTCACTATCACGTAGTCAATTCCGACCGGATAGTGCTTAGGATCTTCTTTAGTGGCGTCGGTGTGAACCGTGTCGGGGTTAAAGACCACTATGTCTGCCCTGAATCCATCCGCTAACTGTCCCCGATCCGTCAAGCCGATACGCTGTGCAGGAAAAGATGTCATCTTTCTAACAGCTTCAGGTAGTTTCAAGTGTTTTTCTGCCCTTACAAACTTGGCAAGCACCACTGGAAAACACCCATAGGTCCTCGGATTAGGATACTCCCCGAAAAGAATCGCATCGGAAGCAATCATGCCATATGGATGAGAGACAAACGCTGGAAGCGTGTCGGCATTCGTCCCCGTCCCGACTTCACTAATCCCCAGCCTTTCCTCGATAAGAAGATCAAACAAGGCGTCAGTCGGTTCCTGTTCTCTCATCTCGGCTATATCCCAGATCGATTTCCCGTCGTACTTGCTGTTGTGCGGCTCACGAAAATTATGGAGCCATCGTTCATTCCATGTTTCTTGTATATCGGATCGAGAATTCATCTCCCGCTTCATTTTATTTCGATCATACGGGTCAGACAAAGCGGCCATAGTGCGTTCCGGGCCACCGTCTTTGGCCCAAAACGGCAGTTGAATTGTGACCGCCGTTCCAGAGTAAGGGTAGGCGTAACAATCGAAGGTAACATCAATGCCTTCATCGCGTGCGTCTTCTACCAAACCCAGATATCCCTGGTAGGTTCCTTCACCCTGTTTTGGCTGCCGGTAATGTGTAAGGTGAATCGGTACACCAGATCTGCGACCAATCTCGACAGCTTCCTCCCACGGTGCGTAAACGCCTTGAGCCTTCAACGACGCCCGTGTGTGTGTGTGGTAGATCCCACCCATTTCCGCAGTCTGAGTTGAAATGGCGATAAGTTCTTCGGTCGAGGCAAAAGCCCCCGGAGGATAGTCCAAACCAGTCGATAAACCCCAGGCACCTTCTTCCATTGATTCGCGAATCACCGATTTCATGTTCGCAATCTCTGCTTTGCTGGCAGGCCGATCTTCCCATCCTGAAGCCCAGATCCTGACCGGTGAATTCCCTAATATATAGGCAATATTGATCGCCACCGTACCGTCATATTTATTCAGCAACTGCTGCGTTGACAACCAGTCGGGTTCAGGCGGATACCAGTTCAATCCAGAATCAAGCCATATATATCTTTCTAGCTCCTCGCGTGTCTTGAACGGAGCATGTGAAATTCCGTCTATGCCTACGAGTTCTGTGGTGACTCCCTGACGAACTTTAGGATCATGATGAGGATCGCCGAGGATAGTCAGGCCAGCGTGAGAATGAAGGTCTATGAATCCTGGGCAGACAATATTGTCTTCCGCATCAATCACTCGTTCTGATTCATAATCTCGGAGGTTTAGGTCTCCGCGCTTTACTGTGACAGTGTTGTCATCAACCAGCACAGTTCCTCTGAACCAGGGCGATCCAGTTCCATCAATTATCCGTGCATTATGAATAATAATTTGCAGCATAGTGAGATGATATCGTTTTATAGGAATTGGAGAGTAACTTAGGATTTACCCCAAGCTTTAGACATCGATGTCTCGAGGAGCAGAATTTGACAGGTCAACAATTGAAAGTGGCTGTGGTAGGTGCTGGCGGCACCGGAGCGTATTACGGAGGTGCGCTTGCGAAGGCCGGTCACGACGTAACGTTTATCGCACGCGGGCCACATCTTGATGCAATAAGCAAACATGGGCTTCAACTAAATACTGTTTTGCTGGGCGACTTCCACCTGGATTCACCCGCAACAGATGACATGTCGTCGATCGGTCCCGTCGATCTGGCGATTTTCGCTGTTAAAAGTTGGGGAACTCAGACAGCTATTGCAGACATGGCAGGGGTTGTCGGGAAAAATACATTAATCATCTCCACGCAAAACGGAATCGACAGTGAACGGTTGTTAAGCGATGCATTCGGAAAAGAGCATGTGCTGGGTTGTACTGCGACCGTTTCATCGATGATCACAAGCCCTGGAGTAGTAACGCAGGCTGGTGGCCCTGGTTCTCTCGTTATAGGCGCCTTATCTGACGGACAAACTGCGCGTATGAAAGAATTTGTAACTCAATGTGTTAAGGCAGGAATTGCAGCTGAGTCACATGAAAATATCGAACTGGCCATCTGGGAGAAATTCACGTTCATTTGTGCCCTAAGTGGTATGACAGCACTGACTCGCAAACCGATTGGCGATATTTTTGCACAGGAATCCACAACCAGGATGTATCTGCAGGTGCTGACAGAGGTAGCGGAAGTCGGACGAGCAACCGGAATCCCCCTGCCTGAGTCAATAGCTGCCGATCTTTTAGCGACCACTCAGGCGAGAGAGCCGTTCATAATAGGATCTATGGGACACGACCTGATCACTAATAATCCAATTGAAATCAGCCTTCTGAACGCACGGGTAGTCGAACTTGGGAAACAACACGGTGTCGAGACCCCGGCCAACTTCGCTATAGAAGCGGCCCTCAGGCCCTATGAATTCGGGGAAGACTAGTCGATCAATCCTTCCTGTGGCTTGGTCCAGGGTGCTCTGGCTGCCCATTGCTTGGGACGTGGGACGCGGCTGACCGGCACATCGATGAATACTGGCCTGTTCATCTCCAAGGCCCGCGGTATCACATTCTGGACATCAAACGGATCTTGCGCACGAAGTCCTACCGCACCATATGCCTCAGCGAGTTTTACAAAATCCGGATTCGAAAATTCAGTCTCGTAATCTCCGCCAAAATCATCGTCCAAATCACGTGCAACATTACCGTAATGACCATCGTTGTATATCACTGTCACCAGATTGATACCGTACTTAACTGCCGTGGAGATTTCCGATGAGTTGTACATAAAACCTCCGTCACCTGATACACAGATAACCGGTTTACCAGGATTTCCTACTTTCGCTCCAAGGGCGGTCGGAAAGGCAAACCCAAGGTTCCCTGAGTATCCTGAGTCGATATAGGTTTTAGGATTTTCTGTGATCCACCGTGGTCTTGAGTAGTACCCGAGCTGGGTCATCCCAAAAACGGTTATAGCTTCGCTTGGAACTCCTTTTTGAAGGGCCTTAATGTAGTCCTCCTGGGGGTGGTTTAATTCATCTTCGCTATCAGCAAGCTTACGCTGAATATCGGCAACTTCCACGTCAGGTGAGTGCCAACTCCCTCCCCCGGCACTCTCTATGGCTGCTTCCAGCAATGGGAGAGTTGCTTTCACATCTCCGACGAGTCCCAAAGTATTCTTGTGAACGTGTCCAATCATATCGGGGTCTGCGTCGATATGGACCAGCCGAGCTTCATCCCCAGCCTGGTTGCGCATCGAGAAACGAGTACCTATTCCTATGATCAAATCAGCATCTTCTGTGTAGTCCTTGAGAAGCCCAGCGGGTCCGAGTGATCCTCCAAGCGCCAGGGGATGTTTCTCCGACATTGTGCCCTTCCCACCAGCAGATGTGAGGACAGCTATGCGAGTTGACTCTGCGAAAGAAACCAGTTCTGCTTCAGCATCTGATCGGGCGATCCCGCCACCTGCGTAAATAACTGGCTTGCATGCCGCTACGATTTCTTTCGCTGCCTGCTCTATAAGTGAATTACTGGGTAATCGGCGAACGATCTGGCCAGGTTCAAGAAGTTGTACTTCTTCTCGTTCAACCATCGTTTCGGGCGGTAGCTCAAAATGAACCGGAGAGGGACGATCAGATTGAGCCTGCCTGAAGGCTTCGTGGATATTCTCTGGTACTTCGCTTGGACGAAGAACCAGTTTCTGCCACTTCGTCACTGGGTTAGTAATTTCTTTCTGGTCATTAACTTCATGAAGCCCCCCAAAGTTCTTTCCTATGGTGGATCGGGGTATCTGGCCGGCGATAAGCACTATAGGTGATGATCGGGAAAAAGCC
>Ga0187833_10000295_pt1 | contig 58238 bp, 47 predicted proteins | sample ETNtaG_37_FD_167968 | JGI IMG/M metagenome (GOLD analysis project Ga0187833, IMG submission 167968) | Marine microbial and viral communities from oxygen minimum zone, Eastern Pacific Ocean - ETNP2014_SV_400_PacBio MetaG (Illumina Assembly) | ecosystem: Environmental > Aquatic > Marine > Hypoxic...
GTTACCCGCTCCAATTATAAACGGTATCCAAATTTTGGGCTCCGGTTTGGAGTCTGGGGACGCTTCGCATCCCACGAGTTCGAGGCTGGGCGCCCCCACTGTTCGTCGTCAAACAAATGGAACAGATGAGCATCTAATTTAAGGGAGTGTTCTGCTCATCGGTTTTCATCTTACGCAGCATGCCGTTGATAATGCAAACGACGTTCTGCAAGGACGTTTCCCAGTCACTCTGTCGTGATCCTCGCTTGGATATAGGTCATAATCTCCTCCGCCATGGTACGAGTAGCATCGCTACCAACCGCGCCTCCAATTAAGGTCGCTCCATCAAAGCCAAAGAGATAACGCAGTAACAGTAGTCCGTCGGTTAAGGCTTCGGTAGACCCATCACCATCAATGTCTAAATGGCCTTCATTCGTATCTAAGTACGAGATGATAGTGTCAGCATCTGAACGAGTCGCTGTATCAGTCACGGCATCACTGGTAAGCGTTGTTCCATCAAAGCCAAACAGGTGTCGTAATACCAACAGGCCGTCTGTTAAAGCAGCTGTATCGCCATCGACGTCGATATCAAAGTCGAAGCAACCGTTACACGAGTATCGGTCTAACGGGTCAGTGCCGTCCAGAGCTTCTTGAGTATCGGACACTTCATCGCCGTCGTCATCGGTGTCGGCATTGTTACCTGTTCCATCCCCGTCCGAGTCCTGTGTTTCAGTAGCATCTAGTGGAAAGGCATCTATTGAATCTTCAACACCATCATTGTCATCGTCAGTATCACACTCATCTCCGACTTGGTCACCATCAGTATCCAACTGCGACGGATTAGCGATCAAGGAGCAGTTATCATCTAAATCAGTGACTCCGTCAGCATCGTCATCAGTATCCGCGTTGTTACCAATGCCATCGCTGTCAGTATCAACGGATTCGGTGGCATCCAATGGGAAGGCATCATCGTCATCGAGAACAGTATCGTTGTCATCGTCAGTATCACACTCATCTCCGACTTGATCTCCATCAGTATCCAACTGCGACGGATTAGCGATCAGGGGGCAGTTATCATCTAAATCAGTGACTCCATCAGCATCATCATCCGTATCCGCGTTATTACCAATGCCAGTGACAATATATACTGCACCTTCCCAATTAGGTCCGTACCAGGCGCCGACTACCGCATCATCCTTGCCGTCACCGTCCACATCCCCTGCAGTTGCTACGGATTGGCCAAGGTAGAGCTCTGCTTTGTTTCCAACAATTTTGTAGTCAGCATAGGAGAGATCTATTTCGCGTTCTTCACCCAAACTCCCCCCTAAAATGATATAGGCGGCTCCCTGGAAATCGTAATCTAAGCTGTAGTCCAAAGCGCCTATAAAGAGATCTGCCAAACCGTCACCATCCACATCTCCAGCGCTCGCTACCGTAGCCCCGGCGTAATCTTTCCGGTGCTCCCCAATGAATTTGTAGTCAGCTACTGATAACTCGTATGTACCACTATCTCCGAGGCTACTCCCTAAAATCAAGTACGCTCCGCCTGCAAGATTTCCTCCATCGTCAAGACCTGCAGATCCAATTAAAATATCGTCTAGGCTGTCACCGTCTACATCCCCAACAATTGATACTTGGCTCGCATAATCGAAAGCGTTCTCTCCATAGAATTTGTAGTCGGCTTCCGACAGATTCATGGTTGAGCTGGTCATACTGCTACCCAAAATCACATAGGTCGAATGCGTTTCTTTGCCTCCTTCGTCTCCATCGGCTCCCACCAGGAGGTCATCTAGGCCATCGCCATCGATATCCCCGCCACCGGCAACTTGGTAGCCCGACCAGTTCTGCGGGGATTCCCCGATAAACTTATAATCTGCTTGTGCAAGTTCGGTAGGTGCATTTACAGCTAAGCTGCTGGCTAAAATTATATAAGTGGCCCCCGCATGAGCTCCCCCAGCATCCTGGCCGCTTGATCCAATCAAGATGTCGTCCAATCCATCACCGTCCACGTCTCCGGCACGGCCGACCGCATAACCAGCGTGATCGTCCTCGCTTTCACCCATGAACTTATAGTCGGCCGCTGAAAGATCGATAGTTGCGCTTGCTCCAAAGCTACTCCCCAAAATTAGGTAGGCCGCTCCCGTAATAGGTCCCTTATCGCCGACTCCGTAAGCCCCCACCAAGATATCGTCGAGGCCATCCCCGTCTACGTCCCCTGTGCCGGACGTCATAATTCCGGCCCAATCGCCTTCGTCTTCTCCAATAATCTTGTAATCAGCTTGGGCAAGGTCATAATTTCCGTTTTCGCCTAGGCTTGCGCCAAGGATTACATACACAGCACCGGCATTTGATCCCCCCTCATCCTCGTCATAGGCACCTGCCAAGATATCGCTGAGACCATCCCCGTCGATATCACCTGCGCTCGAAACCCAATATCCCGCGTAGTCATTCGGACTTTCCCCAACGAATTTGTAGTCTACTACCAGCTCTTCGGCACCTGTGGTGGTTAGTGCCAGAAAGATTCCGGCAACAGAAATACTTTTCTTGAATAATTTGTACATTGGTTAATTATTCCATTTCTAGCTGAGGTTCAGGTGAGGACTTGAGTATAGGAACCAATAACAGGCATTGACAAGTAAACTCACAGAAATTGATAGAATCGGTTCATGACTACCTACAAACGCCGCCGATTTCCACCCAACATCATCAGCTACGCCCTCTAACTCCTCAGCGCTCAATTCAGAAGAGTCGTGTAAGTGCTCTTCGGTGAATTCACAACCACGCCTAGCGCAATCAGCGATTCGGCGTTTATCTCTTCCCTATTCTTGCCTGTATTTCTTCACTATCGGCTAGCTGCTCCATAAACTGCTCTAGATTCTCTTTACTCATACTGGTTCTCCTTTGAGTACAGGAACCATTAACGCCCTATTCAGAAACCTGCAAATAAGATTTGATGGCTACAGTGTTAGCGGTGCTATATGGTTTGACGTCACACACCTGTGAGGCTTTGCTGATCTTGCCGCCATAATGAAAGAGGTGAGCAACAATGTGCGAGTCGACGGTGGCTAATATCCTCCTTTGACTCCATAGGGAATACCATTGTCATAGTGCATCTTTCAGACTGTTAATGATTTGTTCAACTGGCTCGACACCAACCGATAGCCTGATCGTAGATGGCTCGTATCCCTCACCAAAACATGCCTTAACATGCAAGAAACTTGTCGTGACATCTCCTAGTGATCCTATGTGCGGGATACCGTCAGAAAGTTCTTCAACGAAGCGATAGCAGTCTTCCTTACTCCGGGCCAGATCAAAGGTGATCATCGCACCAAAACCACGTTGACCAAACATTTTTTGAGCTAGATCATAGTCGGGATGCGACGACAGGCCCGGATATCGAACTTTAGCAATAGCTGGATGATTCTCCAGATGCTCCGCAATCTTTAGGGCATTAGAATTTTGTTGCCTGAGTCGCAGGGTAAACGTCTGCAGTTGGGTCTTCAGACGCGCAGCATCATCCGGGCTGAGCACCGACCCAATGGTATTGCGATGCCAGAGAAGCCGGGCGTATAAGTCAGGATTGTCCACGCAGATAGCACCAGCGAGAATATTATTATGCCCTGCCAGATATTTGGTGACGCTATGCACAACCAAATCAGCACCGGCATCTAGTGGGTGGAACAGATAGGGTGAGGCAAAAGTGTTATCTACTACAACATGCGCACCGTGATCATGGGCAGCCTCTATAACTGACTGGATGTCGATAACATCCAAAAGCGGGTTTGATACCGGCTCGATGAAAACCAGTGCGGGTGGCTCATCTTCGATTGCACTGATTAGATTTGATGTTGTTGAGTTTCCCCCGGCAGGCTCTGTAAACCTGGTGTTCACGCCTCGTTGGTTTTGGAGAATACTGACAGCGTATTGTTCCGTCCCTGTGTAGACATCTGCTGGAAAGAGCCATGGTCGTTGATCCTTGGGATCATTGAATATGGAGAGTGCGATATTGATTGCAGCCATTCCGCTCGATGTCAGAAGACACATTTCTGACATTTCTATTTCTGCAAGTACTCTCTCGCAATCAGTTACTGTCGGATTCTCACGCCTGGCATATGAGTACAAGCAATTTCCAAGCGGTGTAGTGAATGCAATTTCCGTTTCTTCCACACTACCTAGCTGGAAACCAATGGTTCTATCTATCACGGAGTTGGACATCACTGCTCCTGTTTGAGGCTATGTGAGATTAGAGTTTATGTTATATCGTGTGGCTGCTGAATAGGTGTCATCTGCATATCAATTTGTCATATCTGGAACAGCACCAGGGCCAATCAGTGCAAGTTTATGTTCTATAGTCGGTCACCCTTTTTTGGTTTTTCACTCTAGATATACCTGAAGTCGTAGCTATTTCCCCGTGGAATGACGTGACCAATGGAAGGAGAGGGAAAGTGTGATGTTAGAACAAGTGTATCAGTTTCACTGTGCGAGGTGAGGAAAGTTTTGCGTGTACTGGTCGAGGCAGCCCGATCATATTCAAAGGTCGGACTCCAACCGGGCTCTGCGAGTTGCAGTGGCGTGTGCATTAGGTCCCCGCACATAACGGCGCGATGCTGACCAGATTTGAGATGAACAGCGACATGCCCAATTGTGTGACCCACGGTTGGCTCAAGCCAGATCTCATCGTCCAATGCGTAATCCAGGTCAACCAGGACTGCTTGATCTGCTTCCAGAATCGGTTGCAGGTTTTCTATAAAGATTAGGCTGTTTTCCGATTCCATCTCCTGATATTCATTACGCGCGAATACGTACTTTGCGTTAGGAAATGTTGGTATCCAGCGGCCATCTACCAGGTTCGTATTCCATCCGCAGTGATCCGAGTGCAGATGAGTGCAGAACACATAGTCGATATCCTCAGGGTACGCGTCAGCCGCTTTAAGGTTGCTAAGCCAGACCTCGTTCTGACGCTGTTGGTGCCACTCAGGCGGCTCAGCGTAGGCCTTGCGGCACCCGACGCAAGTGTCAATCAAAATGCAGTGGTGACGAGTTCGAACCAGATAGGACAGAACCGGCATGATCATGCGACCTGTGCGTGGGCACAATGCTTTCGGTTCGAGCCACTCCCGATAAGGTTCTACTGCCTCCGGGGTCGCTTCGTCGAAGAAGTCAGACGGGTAATAGACCGGGATCTCGTGTTCGATAATGCGCTTTACGGTAATGTCACCCAATTGAAGCACAGTCATTCTGATATCTTCCTTATTGAGGGTACGTCATTGCCGTAACCGTTGTATCTGTACTGGCTGCTATAAAACATTTATTTATCTGGCCTTAGTAGCACTACGGACTCGCTCGGAAAGCTCAGCCAGATTGGTTGATCGGATGTTGCCAGCTCTGTTTCCGGACCCTCCATATTCTGTATGGCTACGGCTACCGGTTGCTCACGTCCGGGAATGAAGACATGGAAGTGGCTGCGGTCACCAAGGTATGCTGCCGGACCCATTAGGCCCTCAATGACATTTGTGGCGTCGTTGGGCGCGTTCAAATAGAGTCTTAGTTTCTCCGGGCGAATCGCCACCACGACATCGGTACCAGCGCCGGGCGCCTCCTGGGTAGTGGTAGTCTCTACCTTGCCCAGAGGACCACCGTCGATGATGATGGGGCCGTTGTCTGATTGTTGCACCTGGCCATCGAAGAAATTCATGGTTCCTATGAAGTCTGCAACGAATCGAGATCCGGGTCGCTCGTAGAGATCGGTCGGCGATGCCACCTGAAGTACACGCCCCTTAGACATTACTGCGATGCGGTCCGACATGGTGAGTGCTTCTTCCTGGTCGTGGGTAACGAAGACGAAGGTAATGCCTACGGATTTCTGGAGCGCTCTCAGCTCAAGCTGCATCTGCTCACGAAGCTTTTTGTCGAGCGCACCCAGTGGTTCGTCGAGAAGCAGCACCTTGGGTTGCTTGATTAGGGCTCGAGCGAGTGCAATTCGCTGACGCTCGCCACCGGAGAGTTGCGTGGCCTGTCGCCTGGCATAGCCTGATAGCTTGATCAGGTCTAGCATCTCCTCGACCTTGGCATTGATCTCTGCCTTAGAGAAACCGGACTTGCGCAGACCGAAGGCAATGTTTCTTCCCACGTCCAGGTGCGGAAAGATCGCATAGTTTTGAAACACAATGTTTACCGGTCGGTTATACGCTGGAATTGTCGACATGGGCTGGTCGTCGATGTAGATCTCACCAAAGCCGGGAACCTCGAAGCCCGCCAGCAAGCGTAGCAGCGTAGTCTTGCCGCAGCCGGATGGCCCAAGCAGGGAGAAGAATTCACCACGCTGGATTTCCAGGTTAACGTCGTCGACGGCCCGTAATCCATCAAAACTTTTCGTAATATCACGAATCGAGATAATGCTATCCGACTTGTCATTTTCGATATTCATAAGTTTGCCGTTCTCTACTTTCATTTTGTTGAGCTTCGAATCATTTTGGATTTAACTCCGTACGCACCAGCTTTCACAGATCCTTACACAGACGTCGCGAATCAAGAATCGCACAGTGGATATCCCTGCTTGATACGGCATCTTGCTTGAGCCACTGTCTTATTCATATAGCCAGGCGTAAAGGGCCAACATCGGTTCTTGACCAGGGCGTTTACCTTCCGCACCATCTTGTGGACGCTGAATAATGTCTCCGGCGTTAACTTGCCGCCAGGGTTCATCACCACTTTTCCAGGTAGGTGATCCGCCTATTACCAAAAAGGCACCCTCTGACGGATAGGCTGTCACAGGATAAGTGATGCCGGGGCCGAGTAACATTGCACCGATGTACAGGATTTCGCTGCCGACCAGACCGAAGGTAGTATATGCATAGTTATCCATAAATTCGGGCCCTCGTGACTCGACAGTGTGACGGGTGTTCTGCTCCCAGCAAAGTGTTGATTCGAGGTCGCGAATGGCTTCTGCTAATGTTGCTGCTGGTCCGGCTTCGCCAAGATCGAGTGCACGCGAAAGACAGCGACAGACTGGTAGTTGCGTCGCTGACATGGTTGGATCCAGTCGAAGTTCAGGTAACAACTCAAGTACGCGTTTTAGTGTTGGGCCAGTGGTTGTGTTTTTGGCGATTTCGACTTCGAAGATAGCCTGCATGGCATTAATCAGATTCAAGGTCGAACCACTGATCTCCTGTTCCATTTTATGTCCGCTCCAGAAGTCGTGGCATCGGGTTCGTCACATGATCGTTGATAACATCCCTCGGTCTGTAGAGCGCATCCAGTGTTGCGATCTCATCCTGCCTGAGTTCAAGCTGGAGCGCATTCACGTTGTCTTCCAGTTGAGTTGTTGAGCTGGCGCCAATGATGGGGCAACAGATGTCCTTCTTTGAACAGACCCAGGCCAACGCCACCTGAGCCAGCGTCGTGTCGTGTTCAAGGGCCATGGATTCGACCTTTGCACGGATTTCCCGGTCCAAATCATCACCATAGAATTCGTTAAAGTAGACATCGGTTTGTGAACGGATTCTCTTGCTGTCAGACAACCAACCTCTGGCGAGTGCACTAAAACCTGTCACAGCAATTCCCTGGTCGCAACAGTACGGCAACATCTCACGTTCCTCTTCCCGGTAAAGGAGGCTGTACTGGCACTGCATATTCACAAAGGGGGTCCAACCATGCACGCGAGCCATGTGGTTCATCTGCTCGAACTGCCAGGCAAACATTGTTGATGCCCCCAGGTAGCGAACCTTGCCGGATCGAACAATGTCATGGAGAGCTTCCATCGTCTCTTCAATCGGCGTACTTGGGTCATAGCCATGAATTACAAAAAGATCAATATAATCAGTCCCCATTCGGTGCAGGCTTGCATCGACGGACGAGAGCAGATGTTTCCTGGATAGACCTCTGTCATTGGGATCATCACTCATGGCATACAAGGCTTTGGTTGCCAGCACCAGATGATCGCGAGGTACCATGGATGTCAGCATCGAGGTCACGATGCGTTCGCTTTCACCGAGTGAGTACCAGTTCGCCATGTCGTAGAAAGTGATGCCGAGATCGAGACAACGTTTGAGAATCGGGTGCGCCCCTGGCTCATCCAATACCCAGGGTTTCCAATCGCTGGAGCCGATGGTCATGGTGCCAAAACACAACTTGCTGACTTTCAGGCCGGTGCGCCCAAATGAAATAGTTTCCATGTTCTATTCCTCCCCCCGTGAATCAGCTGGGGATACTGTAGGGTTTAAATTTCGAAATACTGTATTCAAGTTCGTTCCAACGGGTCGGTTGAAGATCATAGACTTGTCTGCATCCCGCCCAGATGGCGCGGCATGGGATTGGGGACATGGTCATTGATAACATCCCTCGGTCGATACATTGCATCAAGTGCGGCAATCTCATCAGGGGTGAGCGCCAGATCAAGTGCCTTGATGTTATTTTCAACGTGTTCAGCCGAGTCCGCTCCAAGAATTGGGCAGCAAATGGCATCCTTGGCACAGACCCAGGCCAGCGCTACTTCTGCCATTGATAAGCCGCGTTGTTCAGCAATGGACCTGACCTTCGAACAGATCTCGAGATCCAGGGCATCGCCATAATTCTTAAACCAGATGTCTGTCTTAGATCGGCCACCATTACTACCCGAAAGCCAACCGCGAGCCAGTGGACTGAAACAGGTAACCGCAATTCCCTGATCGAGACAATATGGGATCAATTCCCGCTCATTTTCACGGTAAAGCAGATTATATTGGCATTGCATATTCACAAAGGGCGTCCAGTTGTTTTCCCGGGCGACGTGATTCATCTGTGCGAACTGCCAGGCAAACATCGTCGATGCACCGAGATAACGTGCTTTACCAGATTTTACTATGTCATGGAGAGCTTCCATGGTCTCTTCGATCGATGTAAGCGAGTCGTAGCTGTGGATCATGAAAATGTCGATATAGTCGGTACCCATTCGTTTCAGACTTGCATCCACAGCAGAGAGCAGATGCTTTCGGGAAAGACCTTCATCATTTGGATCCTCGCTCATGGCGTAACACGCTTTAGTCGTCAGTACCAGATGATCACGAGAAACCATGGATGTCAGGGTCGAGGTAACGACTCGTTCACCTTCGCCGATTGAGTACCAGTCTGCCATATCAAAAAAGGTAAAGCCCAGATCGAGGGCTCGTTTGAGGATCGGGCGCGACTCTGACTCGCCCAGCGCCCAGGGTTTCCATTTATTGGAACCGAGGGTCATTGTACCAAAACACAGTCTGCTGACCTTCAGGCCGGTTCGACCAAATGAAATAGTCTCCATGATCTAGTTCTCCCGTGCGAACCCAATCACCAGGCTCGTCAATTTCTCCAGCAGCCTAGAAAGGCAGATTTTGTAAACTTGTTGATGCGTCTCTCAGTGCAACATCAACGTAGCGAGCAACATTAATCATGCTGGTATCGTGGATGCTTGAGTCACCACCCATTCCGTATTCCGAGTCATAGCCAAACAAATGACCATCCTCCTCCTCACTATCGACATAACCATCGTTCTCTGCGAGAACTGGGACCCGGGTCTGAGTCTGCTCAGGACCAATAGCGTTAAAGGGATGCAAGGTTCCCATCACCGACGTTTGATGACGATTTCTAGCACAGTCCGAATGCTTCGCCTCTTCTTCGACACCACCAGCGCGTATGATCATCATCGGATGGTTTTTCAATTCTTCAAAAGGTTGGTATCCGTTACAAGCGTCTCTAGCTGTTTCAAAATCCAGGATCACAGCGTAGCGGCGAGGCAGTTTTCCGACACCCCGTTTGAATTCAACAAACCGGTAAACGGGTATTTCGGTACCGTCATGCAGCTCGCCCTTAAGTACATCATGGACCTCGCGTTCGGTAACCTTGCCTGCAAATAAACCCGTAAAACCAATCTCACAAAAACGATTTACATCTGCATGGAACAGAGTCCCGAACCGCTCTGGTATGCCGAAAATACCACCGCCATTCACTGCTACGACTGCGCTGTTGTCCCCGGGTGTGCTAACCACACTTTCTTCGGAATTTTGTGTGAACCAGGTGCTCCATATAATATTATCGTAGGAGGAATTAGCTCTGACGTGAAGCAATTGGGGCATTGATGCCACGAAACCATCGTCTCCTGTATATTCCAGCGCCACTCGCTAAGCCTCCGGAATGTAAGAGTCGAAAAATATTTCCGCTTTGATTTTCATGTTCTGAAGTTATCTCTATTTTTCACCTGTCCCCTCTATTACATTGTTAGGAAGAGGGGGAGAATGGTAAATCGCGCACGCTTGTCGATGCGTTCTGCGGAACGACCGCAGCATAGCGAGCCATGTTGAGCATGCAAGCATAGCCACCTATACCGTTTTCCGAGTCATACCCATAGTTGTAGTCACCCTCGCTGCCCACGCCGCCGTTGTTACCTGCCAGGAATAGAACGCGAGTCTGTGGTTGATCCGGATTGATATAGTCGAAGGGGTGAAAGTTACCCATTACCTTTGTGTTATGACGCGCTTGCGCCCTGTCGAGATATGCAGCCAACGACTCGACACCACCAGCGCGAACGATCATATTCGGCTCATCCTTCAGTGCATCAAAACTCTGGAATCCTTGTGTTGATTTCCTCGCTAGGTCATAGTCCAGGATGACACCGTATCGCATTGGCAGATCCGCAATACCCTGTTTGAACTCGTCGTACGGGTATACCGGAATTTCAGTGCCACAGGGCAGTTTTCCTTCTAATACGTCACGGGCTTCAATCTCGGATATTTTTCCGGCATATTGCCCGGTAAAACCTTCCAGATTCGAGCGTGCCTGATTCGCGTGGTACATCCTTTCAAACCGTGCTGACCTGGCATATATGCCGCCACCGTGTACCGCTACCACAACATGATTCCCATGCGGTGTGGTGACCACACTTTCCTCAGTGTTTGATGTGAACCAGGTATTCCAGATTATATTGTCGTATGATGCATTTGCCCTGGCGTGAAGCAACTGCGGTAATGATGCCACGTAGCCATCGTCTCCCGCATAGTCCAGGGCCATTTGCAACGCACCAGGGAGATAGGAGTCGAAGAGAATCTCAGCTTCCATGTTCATATCGGCTGCTTCCCCCTTCTCATATCGTCAGGTCTGAAGGAGTAAAGCCTAAATTTCGCACATTTGTTGATACTTTTTGCGGTGCAACCGCGACGTAACGGGCCATGTTTATCATGCTGCTGTCGCTGCGCAGGCCAAACTCCGCATCAATCGGCATTCGATAGTGTGTGCCCCAAATGCCGATGTATCCTTGTTCCTGGCTTGCCAGATCGCGGTGGACTTCTGTTGTTGCGCCACCTTCAGTACCGCAGAGAAAGAGTACATGAGTCTGAGGTTGATCCGGATTAATATCATTGAACGAATGCCAGCTTCCCATCACTGCAGATTTTTGACGGTCCCTCGCCTTATCAAGATATGCTGTTGCGGCATCCACGCCACCAGCGCGGGCAATCATCAACGGATCATCCTTAAGGTCGTCAAACGAATGATTACCGGTTTTAGAGTTTTTTGCACTTTCGAAGTCCATGACGACAGCATAACGTCGCGGCAGATCCGAGATACCCCGCTTAAACTCATCAAAGGGGAATACCGGGATTTCGGTTCCGTCGGATAACTTTCCATCTGCCACATCACCGGCTTCCTGTTCCGTGATCTTGGCGGCAAATAAACCGGTGAAACCCACATTACAATGACGACTCACATTTGCATGGTACAGTCTTTTAAACCTCTCAGGTGTGGCAAAAATACCGCCTCCATGAACCGTCACTACGACGCGATTTCCCTGCGCGGTCCTTGCCAGGCTTTCCTCGGAATTCGCAGTGAAGAAATTGGTGTTCCAGATTTCATTGTCATAGGACGCGTTAGCGCGGGCATGAAGCAATTGAGGCATCGACGCGACATAACCTTCCTCCCCTGCGTACGCCAGCGCCTGTCGTAAGGCATCGGGGAGGTGTGTCTCGAAGATGATTGTTGCTTCCATTTTTACGTCATTCATTTAGATAGTTTCCATGTTGATGCTATTCATGTGAGTGTAGCTTCGCATCTCATCCGGGGTTGCGTGCAGTCACGATCGGTTGGTAGTAGCCGCTTGTTTCGGGGACATGCCAACTGACCTCCTTGTACCCCGCGTCCTTTGCAGCGGTTATCACTTCGTCACGCAGTAGCGCCCGGAGCTTTGTCTCAAAATGTTTGACGTCGTATTCGCCGTCAGTCTCCTTGATCAGGAATTGGTGATTATGATAACTGCGGCCGTCGCTGGCCCAGTCCCACAGCTGGAAGGCTACGCGACGACCATCCGACATGTCACGGACGTGCTCGTTGTTGAAGCGCGGTTTATCAGCGACCAGTGCTTCATAATCCCTGACACTTAACAGCATGAGACCGCCTACTTTGAGACTCGTTTTGATACTAACCAGGGCAGCGGCGAGATCATCGTCGCGGAGACAGTGAGCGAATGAGTTGTCACACGAAATGACAACGTCGAAAGTATCGGAAATCGTCGCACTCAGCTCGCGAAAGTCAGCAACACCAAAAGTCATGCTTACATCGAAGTCGGCGGACTCTCGCCGGGCGCAGTCTATTGAGACGGGACTTAAATCCGTGGCGTGGACCTGATGGCCCTGAAGTGCAAGTCCGATTGCCTGGGTACCTATTCCGCAGGAGCAGTCAAGCAGAGAATAAGGACCCGGACGCCCCAGTTGACTCACAAGGAACTTGTCGAGAGTTACACCTTCTTTGCGCAATCCTGCCTCCCAGTCCCAGCCCATATTTTTGCGATACTCAAGACTGAGGCGGTCGTAAAAGTCAGTTATTGGTTTAGTCATCTCACTATCTCTTGCTCTTGGTCAAGTTATTCAAGCCCAGCCTGGGCCTCGTACCAAAGCTGGAACAGTCTGGCTTCCTTCTCCGGTGGCATCGCACCCGTATACAGTCCACGCGTAAAGAAATCGGTCGCATCATCAATGCCTGTCCCGACCACCCGATCCGGATCGATCAGATCCACCGTTTTCGAGTTGCCATGTCCGTAGCTGTATACATCGAATAACGCCACTCCGCTTTGTGGATCGAGCATGGCGTTGATGTAATCATACGCCTGATCCTCCGAACCAGCGCCGTTGGCGGCCAATGACAGCCCGCACATCCAGGTCATCAGGGGTTTGACCACTACAATAGGTATGCCTTCCTTTTTCATCCTGATTGAGGCGCTGCCGTAGACGTAGGAGATGCCAACATCACCTGCTACCCACGCCTGTTCGAGCTGGGTGCCGTCGCTCCAAATGAATCGTGCATTGCCGAGCAGTTTCCTGAAAATTTCAGGTGCAGCTTCCATTTCTGTCTCGGTGGGGTCCAATGGATCTGCCCAGCCGCCAATAATTCCAGTGATAATAAAATTGACACCGGTCGACGAGGGGAGAGCAGTTTTGCCCTTGAAACGAGGGTCGATAAAGATGTCGTAAGTCGCGTTCTCTATATCGATGAGCTCTGGATTGTACGCGACAGTCGAATACCCCCAATCCCAGGGTGCTATCCAGTATTCATCATCCACCTGGACATCCTTCACCGCCAGCAATGAAGGATTGATGTCACTCCATCGTGGTATTCGACTAATATCAAGTGGTTTGATAAGCCCTGAGTCTCGAGCTTCGGCTAATGAGCTGGCGCACAGGTGTACCAGATCTGCCTGGAATCCATTCCGCATCCTCTGCATGGCGTCTTCTTCTTCGGCAAACAACGCGACCGCCGGCTGTCCGCCGTATTTGGCATTGAACTCAGGATGGTATTGAGCCTGCTGGTATCCGCTCCATTCCAGAATCGTCAGGTCGACCAGGCTGTCGGCTCCTTCGTCGGCTTTCTGGCATGACATGAGCGCACCCGTCAGCAAGACAGCACCGACCCAGGCCAGGAGCCGAGCTCGGTGTTGACGAGAGAACCATGAACTTCTTAGCGGTTTGGCTTTTTTAAGATTATTCTTGCCTGAATTGATCATTCGTTTAAACGCCGAAATCCAAATACCGCAAACCCGCCGAAACATTCCGGGGCGCGACCGCTACATAACGGGCGATATCTGTAAAACCGCCAGTACCGCTGATGCCGTAATCCGCGTCATAACCCCATCCCAAACCCAGATCGTTGCCTTCGCTGCCAGTGCCGCCCCTGTTACCCGATAGTTCCAAAATGCGCGTCTGGGGCTGATCCGGATCGATTCGGTCGAATGGATGCCAATTCCCCATCAGGTTCGTGTTGTTTCGGTTTTTTGCCTTGTCGAGATATCTCGCCAAAGGTCCAGTACCACCAGCGCGAACGATTAGGATCGGTTCATCTTTGAGAGAATCAAAACTCTGGTAACCACTTTTGGCTTTCTTCGCCGCCTGGAAGTCCAGAATGACAGCATAACGTCTTGGCAAGCCATCGATACCGCGACTGAACTCGTCGAACTGGAATACCGGAATTTCGCTGCCGTCAGCTAACTTGCCATTCAGTACATTGCGGGCTTCGCGTTCGGAGATCTTGGCTGCATATTGACCGGTGAGACCTTCAACGTTCAATCGGTCCATATCCGCTCGCAGGCTCCGCTCAATGCGTTCAGGTGACGTAAATATGCCACCACCATGGACCGCCACCACGACTCGATTTCCATGCGCTGTCGTGATTACACTTTCCTCAGAATTCGCGGTAAACCAGGTGTTCCAGATGATATTGTCGTAGGTGGCGTTCACCCTGGCATGCAGCAACTGTGGCAGTGACGCGACAAAACCATCATCTCCAGCGTATCGCAGGGCACGTTGCAAAGCCAGGGTTGCATATGATTCGAAGAAGATAACAGCCACCATTCTGATAGCATTGTTTTTGCTACTCTCCCGGGCGATCGCCAACCTTGCCATGAATGGACTTGTCGCAACGCTGGCCGCGGTCAGCATTTTGACCATCTCACGGCGTGAGAGGATTTCCTCTCCTGGTAGTTTTGTCGTTTTGTCGTATCTCACTCAGTTTCCTCAGAGTACGAAATCAAGATTTTGCACACTCGTCGATACATCCCTCGGAGTGACGGCGACATAACGGGCCATGCCGACCATACTGGCATCACCACCCATGCCGTATTCCGCGTCATAACCCCAGCCAAGGCCCTGGTTCCTGCCCTCGCTGCCAATACCTCCGTTATTGCCTGCCAGGAATGGTATGCGAGTCTGGGGCTGGTTCGGATCGATTCGGTTGTAAGGATGCCAGTTGCCCATTAACTTCGTGTTATGGCGTTCTCTGAATTTGTCAAGGTAGACCGCCAGTGGTTCAATCCCACCAGCCCGAACAATCATATTCGCTTCGTCCTTAAGGACATCGAAACTCTCATAGCCCCTTTTAGCGCGCCTCGCCAGGTCGAAGTTCAGGACGACGGCGTAGCGCATTGGTAAACCAGCAATACCCCGTTTGAACTCATCAAACGGGTAAACCGGGATTTCGCTGCCGTCAGGTAGTTTGCCGTTCAGTAGATTGTGGGCTTCCCGCTCGGAAATCTTGGCGGCAGTTTGTCCGGTGAGGCCCTCGGTATTTGAACGGTCGAGGTCTGCATGGAAGCTTTTCTCGAATCGCGCCGGTGATGCAAATATGCCACCACCATGAACTGCTACTATGACCTGGTTACCCTGGGGCGTCGTCACCACATTTTCCTCGGAATTCGCAGTGAACCAGGTATTCCAGATGATATTGTTGTAGGAGGCACTCGCTCGAGCATGCAGCAACTGTGGCATCGAAGCTACAAATCCGTCGTTACCAGCATAGTCGAGGGCGCGTTGCAGAGCGGTGGGGATATGCGGCTCGAAAAAGATCGCTGCCTGCAATTTTGTCTCAGCTATCTTGTTGCTTTTGGCGGCGACTGCTTGCCGTGACACGAGTGGGCCTGCTATCGCGCCGATGCCAAACGAGGCCAACGCAGAGACCATCCGGCGGCGGGTGAATTTTCCGTTTGTTGGCAGCTCAATCGTTTCGTTATGTTTCATGTCATTAATAGCTTGCTTCTCTGCTCATTCACTTGACCCGTTCGCATCGTGATGAATATGCTACCGCTCCTGCTGAAAAGTTGATGGATCGAAGGGCTTTCTCCCCGTTGATAAGTGCTATACAATATACACCGCTATACAAATTGTAATCGCTGAAGAAAACAAAGGAATCTTATTCAGATCCACATAAAACCCAGAGCCTGATGCATATTGGTGCGCTTTGTCAACTACTATTCGGAATACTGAAGAGGACACAAATTGTTATACATTATGAAAACACTATATTGGAATATATCGACATTACAGGCAATACTGTGACTGCTTCCACATCCGGGAAACCCGTCCGAATTCAGGCAGTGGCACGAGCCAGCGCGATTATCGACGTGATTGCGAACGCTGGTGAGGAGGGCGTTGGTTTGAGTGAGATTAGTCGAGTGACAGAGCTCAACAAGACAACGGCGTTTAATCTTCTTGCGTCACTCGTCGCGCTTCGTTTTCTCGAGCAAGATGAGCATTCGAGGCGGTACCGGCTCGGATTGCGAAACCTTGAACTCGGTCGCATCGTTCAACAACGGTTACATATATCACATCTGGCCCGACCCATACTCGCCGATCTCTGCAAAAAGGTGAATGAGACGGTAAACCTGGGGCTACCCGATCTCCTCGATCTTTTGGTGGTCGACAGTTTCCAGGGATCAAGGCTATTGCATGTCGCTGCCTATGGTGGCTGGCGATCAATGTATCACTGTACCGCCCTGGGGAAAGCCTTCATGGCAAAATGGGATGAACCTATGCGACACACTGTCTACCGTCTGCGCGGTTTGCCACAACAAACGCCGCATACGATCACTGATATCGATACTCTCGAAGAGCAGTTGTCCAGATTTCAAGCCCAGGGATACGCCATCGACCTGGAAGAAAATGAGGTTGGTGTCAACGGTATCGCCACAGCCATCGTTGATGGTATGGGCGAAGTCGCAGCTGCTATCAGTGTAGCTGGTCATTCCAACCGCCTAACCGAAGAGGTTATGGGGCAGATCGCAACAGACGTAATGTCCGCAGCTACCGCAATTGCTGCTGCGATTGGATCTGATGAACACACTGATGAAACGGAATCTAAAGAACTCGAGTGACTGGTACGGGAGTCATCAAGGGTCGCAAGACTGAGCAAACCCTAGCGTTCAGGTTGAGAGTCTTGTTTTACCGGCGTGAGTGGTTGCGTGGTTATACTCTATTGTCGCCGACACTGCTGGTGATGATCTGCGCTCTGGTGTTACCGATATTCGCCCTGATTGTTTATAGCTTCTGGTCGCAAAATTACGTTCACATCGACCAGACCTTCACGCTGAAAAATTACCAGACGTTTTTCGAGAAGGGGATTTACGGCCAGCTTCTTTGGAGATCGATCAAGATGTCAGCGACAGTGACGTTTATCACGATCTTGCTGGCCTATCCTGTTGCATACTTTCTGGCCTTCAGGGTTACGAAGAACAAAATGACATGGCTGTTTCTGATCAACCTGCCGTTCGTGACCAGTTACTTGCTTCGGGTGCTCTCCTGGAAAATCATGCTCGGTAACAGCGGTGTGATTAACTCCACCCTTTTGGACCTTGGTTTTATCCAGGGGCCGCTCGAGTTCCTGCTATACAGCCGATTCGCCGTGACCCTCGCTCTGGTGCATGGATGGGCGGCCTTTGCCATTCTTCCAATTTACCTCTCTCTTTCGAAAATCGATCGCTCTCTTTTAGAAGCAGCAGCCGACCTTGGTGAAAATCCAGTCAGGACTTTTCTGCGAGTTACCTTACCGCTGTCGATGCCGGGTGTAATCGCTGCGGCTGTCATAGAATTCATTCCCGTTGTCGGCGAGTACGTGGCACCTGTTATGTTGGGCGGCCCCAAGGGCATCATGTTTGGTCAGATCATCGCAGCCCAGTTCGGTCCGGCCAACAACCTGCCATTAGGTGCGGCGCTGACGATTATCATGATGATTACGATTGCAATCCTCGCCTGTACTTTCATCTGGCTGGCACGGCTGGGCACGGTCCAGGATCGCGAGATGGAAACAGTCTTTGCTCCTGTCTCATCAACACGCATCACCGAAGGGCGTCGTTTCGGTCCTCTATCCATCTATGTAGGTCTGTATTTACTATTTCTCTATATACCTTCCATGATGTTGCCGATCTTCTCTTTCAACGACAGCATTCAGATGGTACTGCCGTTGAAGGAATTTACTTTCCGTTGGTATCTTGAGATCCCCCATGCACCTGGGCTGCTTGATGCACTTGGTAACAGCTTCAAGGTCGCTGTTCCGGTAGCCATTGTTTCAACGACTCTCGCGACGATCGCGGCGAAGGCGATGACCAGCTATCGCATGCCCGGACAAGGCATGGCACTCGGTTTCATTCTGCTACCCATGGTGATGCCTGGCATTATCCTTGCCGTCGGTCTTCTCGTGTTGGCCGGTGCGGTGGGTTTGCCACTGTCACTGTGGACAATTGGTATCGCGCACGTTGTTGCCACGCTGCCGTTCTCGACACTGGTTCTGATGTCTCGTCTCGAAGGTTTGAGCAAGAGCCTCGAAGAGTCAGCCCTCGATCTCGGTGAAAATGGCTGGATCACTTTTTGGCGCGTTACCTTCCCGCTCATCCTGCCCGGTATCGGTGCAGCACTGCTGCTTTCATTCACTACGTCGTTTGATGAGTTCCTGTTCGCCTTGTTCCTGGGTGGTAATGATGTGACGTTACCCGTCTTTATGTATACGCAGGTTCGGTTTCCACAGACACTGCCGACCGTCCTCGCTCTCGGCGCTTGCATTTTTATGGTTTCTGCTTTCCTGCTCGGTACCGCCGAGTGGCTGCGCCGCTTGGGTATTGAGCAATCTGAGAACGCCTCCTGAGGCGCGTGTGAAAAACTACCCACCTGATCGATGAGAGGTGGGAGGAGATCGAGGTGTAATAATTGTTGCATTGCAACAAAAAACCCCACAAAAGCGGGGTTTTCTGTTTTTTCTCCGAAGCGACTTCCTACTAGTTACCCCATCGAGTCGTGAAGCGAATGCCATATTCTCGAGGTCGGACAGTCCAGACATTGTGAGAGTGCTCGTACTCGCCGCTTCTCCCCCATGCATATTCACCGGTGGAATTGCCCTGTTGGACCTGCGCCCTTTCGTCGGCGATATTGTTGACGAATAAATCGATCTGCCAATTGCCATCGGCCGCGACCAGGCCAGCGCGGAGGCTGGTGATGGTATATGAGTCATTGGTGAATGACGGATTATAGATCGATGAAGAAGGGACCAATCTGCTTCTGGTTTTGCCTGAGAAAGAAGACTGGGCCCGGATGAACATCTCGGCACCAGGCAGGAATTGCGCTGGCCAGGTATACGTGGCCCACATCGCTCCCTGAAACTCTGGAAAGTTAGGCAACTCCTGGCCCTTAACGATACCGGATCTTTCATCGGATGATGTGCCGTCAATCTCTGCCTGAAGCCATATTGCGTTTGCACCAACTTGCCAGCGATCTGAGGGGACCCAGTCCAGTTCCGCCTCAATCCCGGTGCTATGGGCATCGCCTACATTACCTACAATAGATATCCACGGAAGCTGGCCAGAGTCACAGGTGGGTTCTTCTGCTGGAATGACGCAATCGCCACTACTGGGATCGACGACCTCGTGTTGCATTTCCTCCCAGTCCATGTAGAAACCTGTCACATTCATTTGCACGGTACCTTCGGCCCAACGGGACCTCAGGCCCACCTCGTAGTTTTTGAGTTTGTCAGGATCCCACGCCTGACCCCACAGCGTTCGACTCCAATCGGCATTTTTGTTGGCCCGGTTGATACCGCCAGTCCGGTAACCCTCTGTATAAAGACCATACACCATCTTGTCGTCATCGAGATTGTAAGAAATACTTAGTTTCGGTACGAATTCAGAGAGCTCCTCGCTCTGAACGATGTCATTGCCTCGCCATTTATACTGGATAATACCGCCTTCATTCCTGTCGTTACCTGCTTTGTGTCCCGCGTTATATTTGACGTACAGTTTATCGTTTTTTGTTTCAAACCAACGACCACCGGCGGTTACGTTTAAGTCATCTGTGACATGCCAGGTGAGTTCGCCGAAAATGGCTTTGGTTTCCCAGTCGGTGTCATCTCGGGAGTCCCAGTAATGATCAGCAGTTTCCAATGCTGTGAGTAGATCCTCGGCGGGTGCACTCGCAAGAACGCCCCAATTCTCACTGGCGCATTGCCAATTGGCGCTTGTGTCCGGGTTCAACCCAGTGGCACAATCCAACATAAACTGATAGGAAATAGATTCCTGGAAGGGCGTGTTTGCATCCTTCATCCAGACAGAATTCCAGGAATCGTTAGAGTCTTCATAGTAGAGTCCGGCCAGCCAGTCGAATTTCTCGCCCTGGTGTGACAGGCGAATTTCCTGGGCAAACCGCTCCTGAAATTCCGGTCCCTCGCCAACACCGGCAATATCTGCCAGTTGTGTTGGACCAAGAAGGGGATCCCCTGCCACTGGACCGACGCAATACAGCGGTGCATAAATTGCCCGACCTGTGGTTGTATTATTCCATTGCCAATAATAGCCGGGGATGTGCTCACCTTTGTCATCACAATACTTTGTCGTGTAGTACTTGTAATACATCGTATTGTCTTGGGTGTAGGTTCGCTGGTTCTCATAGAAGCTTGTTGCTGAAACAAACTGGGCAAATCCAAGATCACCTTCGACCGTCAGGGATGCCATATCCCACTCAGAGCGTGAGGTGTTCTTAACAAAACGTATGGTCTTCAGATCACCGACGAACGGGTTGTACGAGGAGGCTCCCTGGGAGTCTGTATCCCCATAATGATAGGCCAGTGTTGCCGTCCAATTGTCGTTGATGTTCCAGAGCGCCTGGACCCTGATGGCGGTATGCTCGGCCGAATTCCAGTTTTTCTCGACGACGTTGTCATTCCGCATATCGCCCCAACCCTGTCGATTGGCTGCCCAGTTGCTATCCGATCTGATCTCGCCCGCGTGTGTATCTGGCGAGTGACCCGATATGTTGTCGATGTAGCCTCCATCTGTTGCAGACTGTGCTGCCACGCGAATGGCAAATACGTCTTCGACTAAGGGTAAGTTGAACATTCCGGTAACACTATGGCTCCGGTCACTTGTTTGGCCACCGCTATAGACAATATCAGCACTTCCTTCGAATTTACTTGGATCCGGCTTGTTGGTAATGATGCGCAGGGTACCGGCCTGTGCGGCAGCACCGAACAGTGTACCCTGTGGTCCATTCAATGCTTCCGTACGCGAGATATCCATCATGCGAATGTCTGGCTGGGTGCCGTCCGTCGCTGTGAGTGTTATCTCGTCGAGGTATATTGATGAGCTCTGCGGGCCAGTGTAACCGCTGGAAGTTGTGTTAATGCCGCGGAAGATGACGTAGTTACTGCCACCACTATTAAAATTTATCCAGCTTACACTCGGCAGAAAACGCACATAGTCTTCCGTATTCATGGCGCCAATTGCCTTGAGCATGGATTCGGAAATCGCTTGGACGGACGATGGAATGTCCTGCAGATTCTGTTCGACTTTAGTCGCAGTTACGATGACCTCTTCAAGTGCGTCGTCTCCCCCTTCCTGTGCCAGCGCCGTTGCTGCCGTCCCTGTCCCAAGTGCGGCGGTGACAGCTGCGGTAAGAGGATGGATACGGAATTGATTGTTATTGCTCATCTTCATTTCCCCTGGATGAATGGGTTGCGGCGCCTGATTGCGACTGTCAGCGCTTGTCGTCCACGAATTTCTGTCTATTAGCAGGATCCTAAGTTTTTTATCACATAGTTGATAGTATTACAAACTTTATCAAATTAATTATTATATAGTGTATAACAAAGATCGCAGTCGATGGCACTCCGACGGTCAAAAATTAAGACATAGGTGTATATTGTATAATATTCGTGCGAACATGCCTTTGTAACGTAATGCTTTAGAGATGTGCTTTACTTAGAGCTGAATTCACCAATAATGGTGATGCACTTAGTTCGGAGAAGATTGATTTCACAAGAGATAGAACAAGAGAAACTGTTTAAGCAGGCTCAGATGTTCCTCCAGACCGGTGAGGCTGAATCGGCTGATGCTGTCTGTGCAGACGCGTTATACCTGCACCCGGACGATGCCAATTTCCTGTGTTTATCGGCTCGTGTACTGGTGAAGCTTGAGAGATTTGATGAGGCGAATGCGCGAATCGAACATACGCTTTCCATTTATCCGGAGTTTCCACTTCCGTACGAAGTGCGTGGTGATCTTTTATTTGCGCAAGGCAAACCTGTTGAAGCGGTCGAAGCCTATAAATACTCCCGGAAACTTGACCACGACCGACAGCGGATACGTATGAAACTTGGCCAGTTATATATGTATTTAGGCCGCGTGGAAGAGGCACGAGCATTGAAAGCCGAATATGTCGAGATCAGCCAGGACAACAAAGACATTGCCAGAGCAGCCGAATTGGAGAAAGAGGAAAAGCATGAGGAAGCGGAGGAGCTCTACCGTCAGATTCTCATTCGCCATCCTGACAATGTGTCTGCGATGCGCTTGTGGGCCCGGCACGGCAGTGAGCAAAAACAGTACCCCGGTGCTGAAGTGTTGTTGCAGCAGGCGGTTAAGGTGGCGCCAGGTTTCATCCAGGCATGGACCGAACTGTGTCAAGTACAGTTTGAGCAGGAGAAGTATGACGATACTATCGAGAGTGCGAATAAGCTTATCAAGCTGAGCCCGGGTACACCCGATGGGCATATTTGGCTTGCAGTTTCGATGGCGTCTGCAGGACATCACCAGGAAGCAGTCGTGTCATTTGACACGGCACTTGAAATCGCTCCGAATCATGTCGGGGCTTTGTGCGGTAAAGGTAATGCCTGTCGAACGTTTGGCGATCAGGATGGCGCGATTGCCGCTTTCCGGCACAGTATAAAGGCGAATCCGCTGCATGCAGAGGCGTACTGGAGCCTGGCAAATCTCAAAACGTTCCGTTTTGAGGAGTCGGAAGTTGACGACATGCTCTCGCTGATAGATGACGAGCGCGTCCCGACCCTGGGACAGGTACAATTAAACAATGCGCTTGGTCTGGAGTTCGAGGCTCGCAAGGAATACGATCGGGCGTTCGAGTTCATCGATTGCGGCAATGTACAGCGGCGTGGGCAGGAGTTTTATGACCGCGTTGAGAATGAAGAGAAGATCGGCATGGCAATCAAAGCCTTTTCTCAGGAGTTTCTTGAAGACAATGCCCGCAATGGCGACCCGGAGCCCGCACCGATATTTATCGTTGGTCTGCCGCGGTCTGGTTCGACTCTGCTGGAACAAATCCTGTCCAGTCACTCCATGGTCGATGGTACTCACGAGTTGGCGGACTTGGGTAAGACAATCCGTTCCAACCGGAAACTGACCGGTCCTGGCCTCCGCTACCCGACGTCCATAGAGAACATTGAGGCAGAAGGATTCCAACGCCTCGGCGCTGAGTATATTGAGCGCACTCGGCGACATCGTGGCAGCCGTCCATTTTTTACCGACAAGAATCCGAATAACTTCCAGCACGTGGGATTGCTGGCCCTGATTTTGCCAAATGCGAAAATCATCAATGCAAAGCGCCACCCGCTGGACAGTTGTTTTGGCAGTTACAAGCAGTTGTTTGCAGAGGGGCAACCATTTACTTACGACCTGGTTGAATTGGGTGAATACTATCTGCAGTATCAACGGATAATGGACCACTGGCACGAAGTCCTGCCAGGCAAGGTGCTTGACGTCCAGTACGAGGAGGTGGTTGCGGACCTCGAAGGTCAGGTAAGACGGATTCTCAATTATTGCGACCTAGACTGGGAAGAGTCATGTCTCAGGTTTAATGAAACTCACCGGTCGGTGAAATCGGCCAGTTCAGAACAGGTGCGACAGCCGATATACTCAAGCGCTATCAACACCTGGCGACATTACGAACCGCACCTGAGTGCTTTGATCAATGTGCTTGAGCCGTTGCTGGCGAAACTGCCTGAATGTGACCGTCCTGCCAGCATGTTATCCGCCACATGAGCTGCTGCTCCCTGGTCCTGCCAGTGTACAGGCGGATATTACTGCGAGTGACGCACGCCAGAGGAATCGATAGCGGCTGGTATGGTTTCAAGATTCCCCATGGTTAACATGTTGACACCGGATACACCTGGTATCGTGGTCAACTCTGTTAAAAGTTCTCCACAGATCTCGATACCCTCGCGTTCCGGATCAGCCGCCCGTTCCATGCGTTCGATTATGAGCTCCGGCATCAAAGCGCCTTTTATATTGTCACGCATCCAGCGCGCTACGTCCGCGGAAGGCAATGGTGACAACGCCATGATGAAGTTGGCCCTGTGGGTCAACTTCGATGAAATCATGTGACGCATGTAATTGCGGACTACATCCATATCGAAGCAAAGCTGCATCTGAATGAAATTGGCTCCGGCATCGCATTTTCGAATTAGATTGTTGGGTGTCCAGTCTTCGTTTGGGTTGAATATTTCAGCACTGGCGCCAACACGGAAGTCAGAGATGAGCGATGCGTTTGCGGACTGCTTCAAGCTCTGTATATAAGCCATAAATTCCAGCGCGGGTGTATCGAATACGTTGCGCACCCCAACCTTATCGCTGTCCGGAATTTTCTTACCACGCATCACCAATGCGCTGGTCACTCCGAGCGCGGCTGCACCAAGAAAATCTCTTTGCAGCGCAATCCGATTTCGATCACGGCAGTTCATGTGGATGATTGGATCTATACCCTGCTGTATCAATATAGCCGCAGCGGCAAGCCCTGACATATGCACCTGGGTAGTTTCAGTCAACTGCACGGCATCGACCACCGACCGCAGGATCTCTCCCTGGCGGTTCAGCGATTCTGCGTTCGACGCCTGTGCGAGGTTTACATGGGCCGTTATAACAAATTCCTTGGTTGCCAGGGAATCTTTAAATGTCATGCAGAATTATTCGATGATTTATCAAGACTCAAGTCATCCCTTTGTATAGTCTGGCATGCCAACCATCCGCCTCAGCCAGACGTCATGTGGAGGCAGTTTATCGCGGGCGGAGTCGACGGCATCAATAACTTTCTTATGAATGAATGGACGTGGCCGGTTTTCGCCATACCGCTCGTTGCATTCGTCACGGAGAAAGTCCATGCCGTAGAGGATAGCCTCGTAGCTGTGATGATTCCACAGCCCGCCAGTGTCAATCGGACATCTGCCATCCCCAACTGATTCGCCTGACGTCGGGAATATCCCGGCCTGACCAGTGAAGAATTGATCAATGAAATCGGATACCGATGGCGGTTTGATTTTCCAGTAGTCAAATTTGGCTTGCAGTCTGTCATTAATCATTTCCGGGCGCCGGACTTCCCGCCAGAATTCTGTGTCAGTCCGACGCGTCAGGCAGTAGTGCATGTTAATGAAATCCAGAATCTCATAGAACCGATCCTGCATAATCCGGTTAAACCGAAATGCGAGTGGTGCCATGTCATCGGTATGCGGAAAATGTTCAGCCAGAAGAGCGCTGGCCGCCTGAGCAAGATACAACCCTGTCGATTCCAGCGGTTCGATAAATCCGCCGGACAGACCAATGGAAACACAGTTTGCAGTCCATGGCTGTTCCCTCCGACCCACCACGAAATCCACAATGCGCGTTGGTAGCGAGTCTGAATGGTTACCCTCGAATGCCCGCAATTCTCTTTCAGCTTCATCGTCACTTATGTGGGTGCTGGAATGTACATAGCCGAGTGATCTCCGGGTTTGGAGCGGGATCTCCCAAACCCACCCCGCCGATAACGCAGACGCCGTGGTATAGGGACGCACATAACCGGGGTAATAGTGGTCGTGGGGCACATTCATTGTTACAGCCCGATCACAGAGAAGCCACCGCGAGCAGTCTGTAAAACCAACGCCGAGTTTTTTCTCGATGAGTTGAGCTGCGAAACCAGTGCAATCGACAAAAAGGTCAGCTTCGAGCCGCTTACCGGATTCGGTATTTACAGCGGCAATGTTACCATTCTCATGCATATCGACGCTGATAACATGATCCTCGTAATCAGTAACCCCTCTCGCTGTGGCGAACGCATGCAAATAGTCTGCAAATTTCAACGCATCCATATGAAATGCATAACCTACCGGTATCCCAAGATCCACTCTTTCGAATACTTTTGGTGCCAGGCCCATTTCGCAAAGAATGGGTTGTGCCGATATGGTATTCATAAAGGGCACTGATCGGTCGCTCATCAGCCATCTCCTGCCAGCGTCGTCGTGAGCACCGGTCCCAAATCGGCTAAACGGGTGATGATAAAACTCCCCTTTGTTGTCCAGCCAATTTACATAGCGGATCGATTGCTTAAAAGTGCCGTCGACTGCCTTCATGAAATCCAGTTCATCAATGCCAATGGCAGCGAGAGTGTGATTGATATTTGGAATCGTAGCTTCGCCAACCCCGATACGAGGCACGTTCGGTGATTCAACAAGGCTGATATCAGCGACTTTTTGATCGCCAACATTAAGCGTCGCGTTCAAGTACGCCGCGGCAGTCCAGCCAGCCGAGCCACCACCGACAATTAGTACTCGGTTTGTTTGCATGTCCTAAACCTTGTCTTGTTACCCGTAGGCACGGAGTAGTACGGCAGAAATTGTCTTCTTGCTCTGGTGCTAATTCTCTCTTGTTCCACTAATATCCGGTCAATCCATTGGGACGCGCGTGCAGCAGTTTGAACCTTTTGAACCCGAGATCGATATAGGGTTGCGGCGGATAGTCCACCATACCCTTCAAGTCCCGCTCCTTGTACATTAGCGCACACTGAAACTCGCCACCTTTACCCTTGTTGATTTGTGAAAGTGACCGGTAACAGATCTTTGACGGGCAGGTCAACGCACAACCGGCATTCGAGAAAAGCGTGATTCTGTCTTTTGCTTCGATTTTGTCAAGGAATTCTATATCGTCATTTAATCGCATCGGTAGTACGACCGAATCGTACAATCCCAGCGCTTTATTGATTTCTTCATGCGTATTGACGTCCTTGATAACACTGGCATCTATGCGATATCTTGGAAAATCTTGTTGTATCCATCTTGCAAGATCGTCATTCGTCACTATGACGTAGTTGCCATCACGATGGTACTTGTCCAGAAGAGCTAGATTGGCCTCATACTCTGAGCGTTCAACAAAGTGGTTCGACATAGGCAGCCGAACACCAATTCCTGCGCTGTTAAGCTGGAAAATATCTCGCTCTGACAGTTCTCTCTGAGTAAATGCCCGGCCACCATATAGAGTGCTTCGTTCCGCGAATCCGAACAGACTGTCAATCTCGCGTAATGGCATAGTGCCATACTCTTTTCGAAGGAAAGCAAGCACGGGCATATCCGGATTCTTACCGCGAGCAGATACCGTGAAAGTTGCCGTTGGGGGTGGTAGCGGTTCGGCCTCGGCGAGCACTTTCACTTTTCCGCGCTCTATAGACCGTCTTAGTATTTCATTGCTTTTTTTCACGCGTTCGTATCATCTGTGTGCGAGAGAGCGTCCAATGCTAATGTCCCCCTGCTTCTGAATCTGAGTATCGCTGGTACCTCTACTCATCAAAGGGTGAGGTGGCTCATATATGATTTCTATAATGTAAAACAATACAGCAAGACAACAGCGTTGACCACTGTTACTGTTCAACTTTCTTACCTCGAAGCCTTATATATTGTATAACGAGAACTTAATGATCAGCACCGCTCTAGCTGCCAGCAATTGCCCGGGCAGGATGGCCCGCATAGATCCGCTGAGTCGATGGCACCAGGCTCGCGAAAAGGTATGTCGATGTCCATATCAATGCCAGGGTGAGATGGTTTTGAGAATTTTGCTGCTTCAGCTTAGGATGCAATTCAAATGAATGCTAATCAACGCCAGCCCCAGGCCCTGCATGACCCACGCTTCACACTGGTCGATGGCAGAACGCGACCAGAGTTTATGTTGGTGGGTGGTATGAAATGCGGCAGCACATCTTTTGCAAGGTACCTGTCTGCACATCCTCAGGTTAGAACTCAGGGTCCGAAGGAACCTCACTACTGGTCCTGGCACAGATTTCCCGCCAGGTATCAGAATTTCTTCGTTAATGAATCACCCAATCTTGATCCCGGACCAGGGCAGTACATCAGTGGTGAGTTCTCAACTTCCTCGTTGATTCACCCCCTGGTACCGCGACGTGTTCGTGCAAACCTGCCGGGGCTCAAGATATTTATCCTGCTCCGAAATCCTGTTGACCGTGCCTATTCACATTTCAACATGTCAAAGATTGCCGGTTTGGAGAAAGAGTGTTCGTTCGAAGAGATTGTGTGCAGAGAAATGGATGAGATTCCCGAATTGCTTAGAGCGCACGAGAGAGGATTCCTTGCGTCTGATGGCAATTCAAAAACTTGTTATTCGACAGTCGATGGCGCTCCCATCTGCGTCGCTAAACATGAACGAGGTTTACCTGAAAGAACACTTCGTGATGACCTGGACCTGCGAGATTTCTATTTTCAGAGCTATGTGTTTCGTTCGCTCTATCACGACCAGGTGCATCGCTGGCTGCGCCTGTATCCTCGTCAACAGTTGATGCTTATTCGGTCCGAGAGTTTTTTTGAAAACGAAGCAGGCACGATGAATGAAGTAGCGGAGTTCTTAGGGCTGGAATCTTTTGACTTTGATTCAGCAGATCAACTGAAGCGCAGTTGGGATGCAGGGGCGAAAAACTCCCTTGAGATGCCAGAGGCTTATCATGCGATGGATGACGCAACGCACAGACTACTGGCTGACTTTTTCGAACCCTATAATCAACAGTTGTATCGACTGATTGGTGAGAATTACGGCTGGGATTGAGTTTCCTGTTTATTGCAGACAGAAGCATTTTATGCGATATGTCTGCCCACTCTTCAAAGATGACCAAGGCATGACGATTAAACTACCAATGCTCGTTGCAACTTCAGTTGTACGGGGCAGCCAACAGGGTGAAAGTCATGGCGGTGTATTTACCGTCGATTTTGAGAAGCAGGAGGTCGTTCAGCATGTTGACTGGGACAAAAGCAGCATTGACTTCGAGGGCCGTGGCGCCGACCGGGGCTTGCGCGGCATTGCATTCAGCGGTGACGATATCCTGATTGCCGCAAGCGACGAACTTTTTCGTTACGACCGTAGCTTTAAAATAAAGACTTCAAGCAAGAATCACTATCTGAAGCACTGCCATGAGACTTGCCGATTCGAGCGGACAATTTTCCTGACATCAACGGGTTTCGATAGTTTGCTCGCATTCGATCTGGATGATATGAAATTTACGTGGGGCTTTCATCTGCAGAGGCAATACGATCAATGGGCCGGTCATACATTTGATCCCCGCTCGAATATGGGTCCAAGACCTGTCAATAATTTTCACATCAATATGGTCCACGTTGACAACACCGGGATATACCTGAGTGGCCTGCGCACAGGTGCGCTTTTGCATATCAATAATGAAATGGAAGTATCCGAAATCTGCTCGCTGCCAACCGGTGCACACAACGCCCGTCCGTATCGTGATGGACTGCTGTTCAACGATACAGTAAGTGACTGCGTTCGCTATGTTGGGCGCGATGGTAAAGATATAGCATTCAAGATCGTGACTTATGACGAAGGAAATATCGAATTTGCAGGTGTCGACGATTCCAAGGTGGCACGTCAGGGATTCGGTCGCGGCCTCTGTCCTGTAGGGGATCGATTTGTGGCTGGTGGATCGTCTCCGTCAACCATCAGTCTCTATGATCTCGAGAGCAATCAGATAGTCGGGTCGGTCAACCTGACAATGGACATTCGTAACGCCATTCACGGACTGGAGCCCTGGCCTTATAGTTAGATCAGCTTTCTATAATATATAACTAGATCACAGCGTGAGAAAATTTCTGTCATTATTGACAAAGTGAGCAATAATCAATCAGACTCAATGTTTTTAGGTCAGTGTATCCAGTACAATGTTCTGCCATTGTAGTCACTGTCAAGATCAAGCTGAGACATATTTTATAAACGGTATATATTATATACCACTAAACTGGAGCGACATCAGAATGACAGAATTCAAAATGGAAGCTGCAATCATCTTCGATTCACACATCCCATACGCCTTGCGACGGGCGTTGGAATACGCGGGAGAAGATGGTTTCGTCGCATCTATGCCGCAGTTGCTTCATGCCCGGGCAAACGCCCCCTATGACAATATCATTTGGAACACCTGGTTCACGTCGAATTCAGAGGAAAGTGTGGTCACGACGGCAGAGGGAACTCGCGTTGTGGTGGCGGTACACGGTGGCGGCATATACGCAACACCTGAGAGATTCGAGAGGACGTATCGAGCGAGTGTAAACCGATCGAATCCGGAAGGTTTTACCGGGCAATATGCCGGTAAGATCTCTAAACAGGAAGCTAGTGACGTACTCAATGGTAAGTTGCCCGATGGTACTGAAATTCCAGTTTACGGTTTTGATGAGTTCAAAAAAGGTGTTTCGAACTTACCCTTGCGTTATGCCGTCATCCTGGACTTCGAAATGGCCAGGAAGTCGACAAGAGGATTTGATCCATTTGATGTCTTGAAAGATGAACCGAATATGATTGTCCGTGCGGGTGGTGTGGAACCGTTGGTGGCGTATCTCGACAAGGCGAGAGATCGTCACAATACGAAGATCATGGGCAATTGGCATCCGTACAACAGAATTGATCCGAGTCAGCCCCAGTGCCGGATTCCCTTCCTCGCTGGTAACGAGGGAGGTGTGGGTACAGAGAACGACGACGATGATGATTATGGCTATGACGCGGAATACGGTATGGGCGGTGACGCCTGTATCCACAATATGGGCCGCTATGTTGCAGTCGCACCGCGGGATGCATCGACGAGTTTGCGCAATCTGGATTTCGAGGTTTGAGAGAACATTCCGTGAAGGTTAGAAGCGTGAAAGTTAGAACATTTCTAAATTATTGTAGACAGCGATAACATTACTTATGACCAAAGCCCAGGGTAATAATCCACGGTCATTGGCTATCCAGTCGCATTGCAGTCGCATTGCAATAGATAGGTCGAAACAATGCGCTTTCGGGATTGGCGCGAGTCTCGTCAAAGAAAATATGGAATTCGTGAAAGAACTGTGAGATACAAAACAACTCGCAAACAGGCACATGAAGTTGGCGTTAAGCTCGTTGAGGACGACAGGTTTGAAGATGCCAGTCTTCGGATAGCGACAACAGAAAGGGGTGGTCGAGTTGAGGGGATATTCGTTTCTGTCACTTGCACGGCAGGCACTTAGCGGACACAAGGGGTGGCCCGTTGCCTGGCGTTCACCTGAGCTTAAAAAAAGCTACGATGTGATCATTATTGGTGCTGGTGGCCATGGGCTTGCCACTGCCTATTACCTGGCAAAAAATCACTCCATCAAAAACATTGCTGTCCTGGAAAAAGGCTGGCTCGGGGGTGGCAATTCGGGACGTAATACTCAGATCACCCGTTCGAATTACTTCTGGCCACAAAGTGCGGCTTTCTTTGACCACTCGCTGAAGCTCTATGAATCTCTTAGTCACGAACTTAACTTCAATGTGATGTTAAGCCAGCGAGGTATGCTGACGTTAGCGCACAGCCTTCATGAGTTGGAAGGAATTCGGCGATGGGCGAATGCAATCCAGATCAATAGTATCGATGCCGAGGTTCTGACTCCCGAGCAGGTTAAGAAGCTTGTACCGCTTATAAACATTAATTGCCGGTTTCCGATCATTGGTGGATTCATTCAACATCGGGGCGGCATCTCACGTCATGATGCCGTCGCGTGGGGGTATGCTCGCGCTGCGAGCGCCTTGGGTGTAGACATCATCCAGCAATGTGAGGTCAGCGGATTTGATATTCAGTCAGGGCAGGTGATGGGAGTGAATACGACACGGGGTACGATCAGTGCTGATAAGGTCAGTATCGCGGTTGCAGGTCACACGAGTGAGTTGGCCAGGATGGCTGATTTTCGAGTGCCGGTTTCCAGTATGCCGTTACAGGCCATGGTCAGTGAGCCGATCAAGCCCTGTCTCGATACTGTTATAATGTCACCCGTAATACACATGTATGTCAGCCAATCAGATCGCGGTGAGTTGGTATTCGGCGGTGGTGCAGATCTTTATAACAGCTATGCACAACGAGGCGGTATTCCTTTGTTACAGGAAAATGTCGCCGCGTTGCTGGAACTGTTCCCGGCCTTTAGTCGCTTGCGGCTGATGAGGCAGTGGGCTGGTATCGTTGACATTACACCAGATACATCGCCGATCATGGGAAAGACACCGGTGAAGAATCTTTATATCAGTGGTGGGTGGGGAACCGGTGGTTACAAAGCAATTCCGGCTGGGGGTGATACCATGGCCTACACCATCGCGAATGATAAACCACACCCGCTGATTGAGGATTTCTGTCTTGAACGGTTCGAATCAGGCACACTGATCGACGAGGGCGCAGCTTCGGGAGTGGCCCACTGATGCTGAGGCTCGATTGCCCCTGGTGCGGTACGCGTGATGAACTGGAGTTTTCATTTGGCGGCGAATCTCACATTATGCGGCCAACGCCTGATGCCAGTGATGCGATGTGGTCGAACTATCTTTTCAATAAGGAGAATCCCAAGGGCATTCATTATGAGCGTTGGATGCACAGTTATGGTTGCAGACGCTGGTTTAATGTCGCACGGGATACGGTGACTCACGAAATTCATGCCATCTACAAGATGGGCCTGCCGAGGCCCGACCTATCGGCAACGGATCGCGACTCGTGACCGGTCACCAGAACACAACGCAAAGTAACCGCTTGGCATCGGGTGGTCAGATTGATCGCAGTAAGCCATTAACGTTCAGATTTAACGGCAGGGAGTATAAGGGTTACCAGGGCGATACCATCGCATCAGCTTTACTGGCCAACGGCATCAGTACGGTTAATCGCAGTTTCAAGTTTCATCGACCACGCGGCATCATGTCCGCCGGAGTGGAAGAAACCAATGCACTGCTGACTGCCAGTGATGGCAATGGTGACATACCTGTCGTGCGTGCAACTCTACGTGCATTGCTTGATGACCATCAGATCAAATCTCCCAGCGGCTTCCCGGGTGTAAATTTTGACCTGGGTCGCATATTGGATTTTACCCATAGGTTTTGGCCAGCTGGTTTTTACAACAAGATGTTTAAGTGGCCGAACTGGCACTGGTACGAGGGCGCTGTTCGTCGCATGGCCGGGCTTGGTAAGTTACCAGAAGGCATGGATGGAAACAGTTACTTTAACCATAACCAACATTGCGACCTGCTGGTCGTGGGAGCTGGACCAGCAGGGCTTGCAGCAGTGTTGAGCTCACTAACCAGTGGTGCGAGAGTACTGCTGGTTGAACAGGATCACGAATTGGGCGGTAGCCTTCTAGCTAATGCTGCTAGTGCTACTAATGCTAATAGTACGCAGATTAATGGCATAGATTCCAATCTATGGCTTCGTCAAACAAGAACGGCACTTGAAGAAGCAGAGAATATCACCGTCATGACATCGTCGACAGTTTCGGGCTACTACGATCACAATGTGCTCACGATAACCGATCGGTCAACGGCTGGTGTGAAACGTTTTTGGAAAGTCAGAGCAAAACAAGTCCTGCTTGCAACCGGCGCTATTGAGCAACCGCTGGTGTTTGCAAATAATGATCGACCCGGCATTATGCTGGCCAATGCGGCGATGAAGTATGTGAATCGCTATGCCGTAAAGCCTGCTGCTGTGATGGTAGTAGTAACCAACAATGACTCTGCCTATCAGGTAGCCTTTACTCTGCACGACAACGGTGTCCGTATCCCTGCTGTTGTGGACTCAAGAGACAATCTCGCAAGTGAGGTTGCAGAGCAAGCCAACCTCCGTGGTATACCAATCATGTCAAGATCAGTTGTCCTCGATACAGTGGGTAGCAAGGCTCTTGTCAGGGTTAATATCGGAATGCTGTCGGCTAATGGAGAATCCATTACTCCAACCGGCGTTATCGCTTGTCAGGGCCTCGCGATATCAGGTGGGTTCAATCCATGCAGTGACCTCTTCTCCCAGGCGGGTGGAAGCCTGCGATATGATAGCGAATTAGCCTGTTTCGTGCCAAATGAGTGTCGCCAACAGGTAACCGTCTTCGGCGCGGCTAATGGTAAATTTTCTCTTGCTGAAGCCCTGACTGAAGGTGCCCGTTCAGGTTCTGAAGCAGCAACCAAAACCGGCTTTAGCTGTTCGCCAATCAATATTTCGACTTCGTCGATCGACAGTTACAACCTTGACCCTGTCAGAATTACACCAGTTGGTGATACCGGTCGTCAGTGGGTTGATTTTATGTATGACGTTACGGTGGCAGACATAGAATTGGCAGTGAGCGAAAACTTTGTTTCGGTCCAGCATTTGAAGCGTCACACCACCACCGGTATGTCGGCCGACCAGGGAAAGACCAGCAATCTCAATGCATTGACCCTGCTGGCCAAATTGACCGACAGATCGATAGAAGAGGTTGGTACGACAACATTCAGACCTCAGTATATGCCGGTGCCGATGGGAGCGATCGCCGGCCAGCAACATGGAGACTTCTATACGCCTGCTCGCTTGTTGCCAGCTTATGATTGGCATGTTGATCATGCTGCCGTATTTGAAGACTTCGGTGCCTGGAAACGGCCCGAATATTACGCCACGGGTGGTCGTGATCGTGAAACCGCTATCCGAGAAGAAATGCTCAGCGTTCGTCAAAGTGCAGGGCTGTTCGATGGTTCACCGTTGGGAAAGATCGAATTAAAAGGGCCCGATGCAGGTGAATTTCTTAACAGGATTTACGTCAACAATGCGCTAACGTTAAAGCCCGGTCGCGTTCGTTACGGTCTCATGCTCAATGAGAATGGCATTGTGATTGACGATGGTGTGTTTGCCAGGCTAGCTGATGATCACTATCTGGTCAGCACGACATCGGCTAATGCAGATTACATTACAGCCTGGTTAGAAGAATGGCACCAGTGCGAGTGGCCGGATCTGGATGTAATCATCTTGCCGGTCACAAGCCAGTGGGGGGTCACAACGATAGCCGGTCCTAATGCCCGGGCTTTGTTGCAGGATCTGGAATCTGACATCGACTTTTCAGGTGAAGCGCTGCCTCATATGTCGTTTGTCACAGGCACCTTGCTCGGCGTACCGGCGCGTGTACAAAGAGTGAGTTTCACTGGCGAGATGAGTTTCGAAGTTAACGTCCCTGCCCTGCATACGCAGAGAGTCGTTGAGACATTGATGAACCTGCCTGGTAATCGTGTTGCGCCGATGGGTGTAGAGGCATCACTTCTGCTGCGAATTGAAAAAGGTTATCTGCATGTCGGTTCTGATACAGATGGAATGACCAATGCGCTGGATGTTGGTTTCGCAGGCATTGTGGCCAGAAAGAAAAGTGATTTTGTGGGGAAAAGATCACTATTGCGTAGCGACGATCAGCGCAAGGATCGACGACAGTTCGTCGGCATTGAGCCACTGAATGACGATGAAGATTTGCGGCCAGGTGGACATTTTGTCACTTCTCAAAATGGCCTAAAGGATGGAGCTCGGCGTAGTCAGGGTATTGTGACATCGGCCTGTTACAGCCCCATCCTAAAAAGATTCATTGGACTAGGTCTGCTTGAGCATGGTTTTGAGCGGAAGGGTGAGACAGTGACAGTTTTCGATAACGGCCGTACATTCGACGTCCGTATTGTGGACCCGGTTTTCTATGATCCCAGCGGGGAGAAGATGAATGCCTGAACAGCCTTGTTTTGATCTCAATCAAATCAATAATCGTTCGTTGGTGCACTTGCGTGTTCGCCCAGATGATGCGGACGCGATCTCGAAGGTACTAAAGCTCCCGCCCGTGCTGCGTTGCTTGACCGAAGATCCAAAAATTCACTGGCTTGGCCCTGATCACTGGCTGTTTGCCAGCGACACCAAAACGGCCAAAGACATCATTGATCATATCGATATGACTTTGTCTGATCAGTTGTATGCAGCGATGGATATGTCCTCGAGCACCGCGTGTTTCTCACTCGAAGGCCCCGCGGCTCGGAGAGTACTATCGATGGGCTGCGGATTGGATTTACATCCAGGTGCATTTATTTCAGGTCATTGCACACGCACACACTTTGCGAATGTAACGCTTTTCATCGTTGCCCTGGAAGGTGAGAAGTTTAATCTCTATGTAGACAGGAGCCTGGCTCGTTACCTTCGTGATTGGTTGCACATAGCAGCTGAAGATCCGATTACACGTGTTTAAAATTGGCAGCCTGCTGGGCTTACTAATGAATATTTGATCTTTAGATGAATCAACCGGCTAGAGAGAGAAATTTTTTTCAATATTTAAGAGTTGACAGTGAGTTGATATGAAAGAGCATACTCGAGTTGTTGTAATTGGGGGTGGCATCGTCGGAGCATCGATGCTCTATCATTTAACCAAATTGGGTTGGTCCGATGTGGTCTTGGTGGAGCGAAAACAGCTGACCGCCGGATCTACCTGGCATGCTGCGGGTGGATTCCATTCCATGAACAACGATCCCAACGTGGCAAGACTGCAAGCCTATACAATTTCCCTTTACAAAGAAGTCGAGAAGATCAGTGGCCAGGACGTAGGCATGCACCTCGCCGGCGGCATTACCACTGCGGCGACTTCCGAGAGGTGGGAAGTACTGCGGTATGAGTATGAACGCCACAAAGTTATCGGCATTGACAGTCATTTGCTGGGGCCTGAGGAAATAAAAAAGCTGTGTCCAATCATGGACACCAGTCAGATCATCGGCGGACTATTTGATGCCAACGAGGGCCATATTGATCCCTATGGTTCTACCCATGCAATGGCCACTGCAGCGCGCATGGCCGGTGCAGAAATATATCTGAACACCATGGTTGAGGATCTCATCCATAAGCCAGATGGTACCTGGACGGTGATAACAGACAAGGGCGATATTCAATGTGAACATATCGTTAATGCTGCCGGATTATGGGCACGTGAGGTGGGGGAAATGGCTGGTGTGCATGTACCCATCGTACCAATGGAACATCACTATCTGATAACAGAGAGCATTCCTGAGGTGGAGGAGTTTGATGGTGAACTGCCCTTGATTCTGGATATGGACGGAGAGATGTATCTGCGTCAGGAGCAAAACGGTGTGCTGCTTGGTGTCTATGAGAAGAATTCTACGCCCTGGTCATTGGGCGGAACATCCTGGGAATATGGCGAAACCGATCTACTGGCTCCGCGAATGGGTGATATTGAGAAAGCTCTGATGCAGGGCTTCGAGAGATTTCCAGCGGTGGCTGAGGCGGGTATTCGTCGTATCGTCAATGGACCTTTTACCTTCGCTCCAGATGGTAACCCGTTGATGGGACCGGTGCGAAGCGTGCAAAACTATTGGTCTTGCTGCGGTGTCATGGCGGGTTTTAGTCAGGGCAGTGGGGTAGCGCTGGCATTGTCACAGTGGATGATAGAGGGTGAATCAAAAGGTGATATTTTCGCCATGGATGTCAATCGCTTTGGTGCCTATGCAACCGGGTCATATTCTGTTGAGAAAGCAAAGGAATTTTACGAAAACCGGTTTCATCTCTTGTGTCCGAATGAAGAGTGGCCGGCTGCACGTCCCAATAAGGTATCTGCTTTTTATGATCAATTGAAACAGGCGAACGCCGTTTTTGGTTCGTCTTTTGGCCTCGAAATACCGCTCTGGTTTGCACCAGCGGGTAAAGAGCCGGTAGAGATTCCCAGTTTTCGAAGGGCGAATGCCCATGATCCTGTAGGTGAAGAATGTCGGGTAGTGAGAGAAAGTGTCGGCATATTGGATGCCTCGTCATTTGCCAAGTATGAAGTTTCTGGTTCCGATGCCGTTGCCTACATGGACTATCTTTTCGCCAGCCGATTGCCGAAAAAAGGCCGAATACGTATGGCCCCGTTACTGACCCCGTCCGGGCATCTGAAAGGTGACTTAACGATCATGCGGTTGGCGCAAGACAGATTCATGATTACCGGCTCTGGTTACCTGCAGGGATTTCATATGTTGTGGTTTGAACAACAGGCAGCGGGTAGCAAGGTCGACATCGTCAATCGCACGGAAGAGTTGAGCGCCATCGCAGTTGCCGGTCCACACTCGCGTGAGTTGATGAGTTTGGTCGCATCAGGTGATGTAGATAAGAATTCGATGCCATTTATGTCTAACGCCTTTATGGATGTTGGATTGGCTCCGTGTATGGTGGCTCGACTTTCCTTTACTGGTGAACTGGGTTACGAAATATACGTTCCAACAATTTATGCACGCTCGCTTTATGATTGTCTGGTTGAGACCGGGGCAAAGCTTGGCATCAGAGCGTTCGGTATACGGGCACTGGTCTCCCTCGGAATGGAAAAGAGTTTCGGCGTTTGGTCGCGGGAATTTACCCCGGACTATACGCCTGCCATGTGTGGTTTTGATCGATTTATCGACTATGGCAAAGCCAATTTTGTTGGTCGAGAGGCAGCTCTCAAGGATCGGGAAATAACTCCTGAACATAAACTGGTGGCTCTGGAAGTTGATTCCAGCGATGCGGACGCCTGGGGTTATGAACCAATCTGGTATCAGGATGAGCTGGCAGGATATGTAACCTCGGGAACATATGGTCACACCGTGAAGAAAAGTCTGGCGATGGCTTATGTGAAGACAGAATTTCTAGAAGCATCGCATAATGAGCTTTCAGTACATATCGTGGATAAAAGAGTACCGGCTTCAATCATGTCTGAAGCGCCACATGACCCAACGGGATCACGAATGCGAAGTTAGTTGAGTTACTTCGAGCCGCCTGGAGCGATGCATGTCTGATACAACCGAAGCATTCAGTGACGTGGGAAGTCTTCTCCGTATGGAGTGTCCGAAGCATCCCGTCTATTGCATTTTTCCAAACGTCTATCGTGAGACAGTGAGGGAATTTCTTGGCGGTTTTCCAGGTCGCGTGTTGTATGCGGTCAAGGCAAACTCCAACCCGACTGTTCTTAAACTGTTGACGGAAGCGGGTGTTTGTCATTTCGACTGCGCGTCGTTGCCAGAGATAGAACAGGTTGATGCTATCGATCCCAATATGAAGAAGTACTTCATGATTCCCACTCGCATTCGAGACGCAGCGCGAACCGCGCAAGAAAAGCACGATGTGCGCCACTTTATGGTTGATCACCTAAGTGGCCTGTCTCAGTTGGTGAACGAGATCGAGACTTCACGCTCAGTCATATTCGCGCGCATGGCCGTTCATCATGAGTCGGCGACGGAGGATTTGTCGGTAAGATTCGGCGCACAACCGGAGGAAATGCCGCTGTTGTTGCAGTCAATCCGCGACAGCGGTGCTGAACCGGCACTGGCGTTCAACGTTGGTTCATCCGTTACCGATCCTGAGGCCTATCGACACGCCGTCTCCGTCACGAGGTTGGTTCTTGAACAACTGCCGTTTCAGCTCAGGTTGATTGATGTGGGCGGTGGCTACCCAAAATCCTACCCCGGCTTCATCGTGCCGGAGATGGCAGAATATTTTGAGGCAGTCGACGAGTCTTTTAGTACTTTACCTCTCGCGGATAACGCGGAAGTGCTTGGTGAACCCGGACGGGCGCTTGCGGCACCTGGGATGTCGGCAGTGGTAGAGGTCTTATTGCGTAAAGACAATCGTTTGTACATCAACGATGGGATGTTTGGCGTGTTTTGGCTGCTTCGCATTGATGGACCTGACAGATTTCCTGTGCGGACATATCGCAACGGCGCACTGCATGAAGGTGAGGCAATGAAGTTTCAAATAAACGGCCCCACTTGTGACTCAACGGACACGCTACCGGGACTGGTGCCTTTGCCAGCAGACATTCGTGCTGGTGATTATCTCGAATTTGGCAATATTGGTGCCTACAGTATCAGCGGGAGAACCGATTATAACGGATATTACAGTGACCGAGTTGTAACAATCACTTCACCTACCGAAAGACCTCCCGCTGTATAAAAAGGGAAACATGCCGTTGTGCATCAGGTCGTTGCAATGGTGTCAGTGAATGCAGAGGAACTAAATCCTGGTCGAAAGCATCGGTCGTTCCCATGCGATAGATGGCGTCGTGTCAGCGTTATCGATATTTCGGGCACACTCATGTCCGGAATACACAGCGTGCACAATGGCGCCGGGGGCACGGCAGTCGCCGATACTTCGTAGAGAATTTATACCAAGGCTGGTAGTTCGATCGGTGAGTTCCTTGAACAGTTGGTCATTTCCGGTTCTGGCCCCGACGACAACCAGCGACTCACAGGCGATTGAACTGATATCAGTATCACGATAGATGCTGGCCAATTGCACCGTTCCGTTGCTGAATCCGGTAATGAAATGTTCGAGCACGGCAGCGATATCGAGATCAATCATGCGTACGCGAATATCGGCCAACTCGTTGCTCATGAATGTCCAGGCTGATACGGCGTTCGCCGGTGTAACTATAGTGACTTCGCTGCCTCTTTGCCGCAACATTTCGGCCAGGCAACTCCCCATATAATAGTGGTCGAAGTCATATATGACGACCGGGCCTTCGGGTTCGGCACCTGCGAGGATATCGTCCGGTGTGAAGACTGATTCAGCGTCGATTCCACTTACGGGATACCCGTTTGTACTCAGCATCTCGTGAGTCCAATGTGCGCCCGTTGCAATGACGGTGTGGTCACATCCGAAATCAATTACATCCTGTGCAGATAGCGGGCTGCTACGATAGATATTCACATTTCCAATCGTTTGAATCAGATTCAACCTGTAATCGCGCACGCGGGCCCAGGTAGCGAGGCCAGGTAATCTCGATTCTCTGGTGACGCGACCACCGAGTTCTTCTCGTGCCTCAGCCAGGGTAACAGCAAACCCGCGCTGTGCGAGTGCCAGTGTGCATTCGAGTCCGGCTGGACCTGCGCCGACGATCAGTATGCTCTTTTCCGTATCGCCTGCTGGGATGCGCTCTGGATGCCAATTGCGTCGCCACTCTTCACCCATGGTCGGATTTTGAGTACAACGAACCGGAACGCCATCATGATAAGAAGACACACAGATATTGCAGCCAATGCACTCACGAATCTCGTCTTCTCGACCTTCGTCGATTTTTCTTGGCAAAAACGGGTCCGCGATCGATGGTCGTGCAGCACCGATAAGATCGAGTACACCGCGTTTGATCTGACTGACCATTTCATCCGGTGATGTAAATCGACCGACACCAACCACGGGTCTGGAGGTCAGTGGCTTTACGAAACTGCTCCAGGGCTCCTGTGCGCCCTGTTCGCTGAACCGGGCTGATGCGGTTTCTCTTGTCCAGCTTGATGATTTCACATCCCACAGATCTGGGACGTCCGACAACGTGGAGATGATATCGTGTGCTTCAGACTCCAATGTATCCCCGGGAATCTTGAGAAGTTCGTCGGTGCTGAATCTCACGGCGATAGCACAGGTCTGGCCGATGGCTTCCTTCATTTCTTCAACGACCTCGCGCATGAGTCGCACACGATTTTGCAGACTACCGCCATACTCGTCTGTACGCTTGTTCATCCATGGCAGCAGGAATTGGTAAGGCCCGTAACCCATACCGGCATAGATATACACAATGTCAAAACCCGCCGACTTCGCACGCCTGGCCGCATCAACATGCCAGCGTCGAAACTCGCGGATATCCTGTCGATCCATTGATCGGGATTTTGTCAGACTGATCCAGCCAGGATAGGAGGAGTCAGCAGAAATACCGGAGACTGAGATTGGTGTCACGCGTGTCAGGCGATTGGCAATACCGCTGCCGCCGTGCCATAACTCAACACCCGCTAGAGCCCCGTGCCGATGAACCGCATCCACCATCAGCGAATGTACTTTCACGTCTTCTTCATCCCACAAGCGACAGTACGGTAGAGGCGCGTCATCGCTGCTTGGATGAATAGAGCAGTAACCGGTGTTGACGACTCCCCAGCCGCCTTCAGCACGGACTTCGCGCATGGCCGCATGTGTATGGGGCATCTGACTTCCTGTCCCAAGCGCGTGAGGTGCCTGGTAAAAGCGATTCGGCGCAGTTACAGGACCGATCCTAACCGGCTCGAAAAGGATATCGTATCTGGAATTTCTACTCATATCGGGTTACGTCTCTGATGTTGATTCTCAACGCCGCATTCAGACTAAATGTATCACGTCATATGTTGTAACGGATTGATGTGGCTTTCGTTCGTAGGACGATTAAATAGCGGATTGTCCCCGTCTGCCTCGTACATCGTTTCATGTCGCTATACAATATACACCGCTGTTTTGATTTTATTGGGAGGAAGATAAATTGATCTTCTCCAAGAATACATGAAACTCAGAGCCTGATGACAGTGGCACGCTTTGTCAATCACCATTATAATTTATGAATAGGATATATTCTGTTATACATTATATAATTACCTGAGGAATGTAAATCTTCTGAGGTAACAGCATGAATGGGCAATGAAAATGATGATGCGTGCGTTGGTCAAGTCAAGCCGCGAGCCCGGTCTGCGTTTAGAGGAGCGCCCTATTCCTGAGCCGAGAACAAACGAGGTGCTGATTAAGGTATCGAAAGCCGCCATCTGCGGAACTGACCTGCACATCTACAAGTGGGACGAGTGGGCTCAAGAAGTCATCACTCCACCCTTAACGCTGGGACATGAGTTCGTCGGCGTAGTCGCGGCCATGGGTAAAGGCGTAAAACGTTATACGATCGGCGACCGTGTTAGCATCGAGGGTCATCTGACTTGCAGTGTTTGTCGAAACTGTCGTGCAGGCAAACGCCATCTCTGTGATCGTACGCGTGGCATCGGTGTTCATTCAGACGGTGGTTTTGCTGACTACGTGGCTGTTCCGGACGAGAACCTCTGGCCTATTCATGAAGATATCCCTGACGAGATAGCTGCCTACCTCGACCCACTGGGCAATGCAACACACTGTGCCCTTGCATTCGACATGGTGGGAGAGGACGTGCTGATAACCGGCGCTGGTCCAATCGGTATGCTAACGGTCGGTATCTGTCGCTTCATCGGAGCTCGTAACATCGTTGTCACCGACGTCAATGAGCATCGCCTTGAGATCGCCAAAGAGATGGGTGCGACTCGGGCAATTAACATCGAAAAGGACTCGATTGAGGCTACAATCTCGGATCTCAACATGTCGAATGGCTTTGATATCGGCATTGAAGTATCAGGTAATCCTGAAGCATTCAGAAGCATGCTCAGGAATATGTACAACGGGGGCCGCGTGGCGCTTCTCGGATTTCTTCCAGAATCGACCAGGGTTAACTGGAACGAAGTCATCTTCAAGAGTCTTCATATCAAAGGCATCTATGGCCGGGAGATGTATGAGACCTGGTATAAGATGACTCAACTCTTGCGAAGTGGGCTCGACGTGAGACCTGTTCTCACTCATCGTTTTCCACTCGAAGACTTCGATGAAGCTTTCGAGACCGTAACTCGAGGTCAGTGCGGCAAAGTGGTCCTCGATATCAGCAACAACTGCACACTCAAAGATCCCTCAGGAATTGATCATGCCGACACCTAAAGAGATCTACCAACCCATCCTCGATCAGATCCAGGCTGATGGTCTCTATAAAACTGAACGTAGAATCACCACCGCGCAGGGTGTCTGTATTGGTACCGTCGAAGCAGGTGAAGTCCTGAATTTTTGCGCCAACAACTACCTTGGCCTGGCCAAAGACAAAAATCTCATCATTGCTGCTACTGGAGCGCTTAAAGAGTATGGCTTCGGGCTGGCGTCCGTTCGATTCATCTGTGGTACACAGACGCCCCATCAGCAACTCGAACATGTGGTAGCTGACTTTCTGAACATGGACGATGCGATTCTTTACACATCTTGCTTCGACGCTAATGCTGGTCTTTTTGAAACTCTGCTTGGTGCCGATGATGCTGTTCTGAGTGACGCCCTCAACCATGCATCAATCATCGACGGTATCCGGCTCTCAAAAGCCCAGAGATACCGTTACGGGCATGGTGACATGGTCGATCTGGAAGCAAAACTGAAGCAAACTTCGCATTCCCGTATTCGTTTGGTTGCAACCGATGGTGTTTTCAGCATGGATGGAGATATCGCTCCGCTTGATCGCATCGTCGAGTTGGCGCGCGCCCATGATGCCTGGGTCATGGTTGATGATTCCCATGCGACGGGTTTCGTTGGAAAAACCGGTAGAGGGGCAGCTGAATACCATGGAGTTCTGGATGAGATCGACATTATTACATCGACTTTCGGCAAGGCTCTCGGTGGAGGCTCTGGCGGTTTCACAGCAGCACGGCAAGAAATCGTTGATATTCTCCGTCAACGCTCACGGCCTTATCTGTTCTCCAACACTTTGCCACCACCTCTGGTTGCTGCGAGCTTGAAAGTCTTCGAGATGCTCACCTCAACGACTGAACTAAGGGATAGGCTCGAAGAGAACACGATTTACTTTCGAAACAAGATGACCGCTGCTGGTTTTGACCTCCGCCCCGGTGAGCATCCCATAATCCCCATTATGCTTTACGAAGCCCCTCTCGCCCAAAGTATGGCAGCGCGCCTGTTAGATAAAGGCATTTATGTGATTGGTTTTGTCTATCCGGTAGTGCCTCGAAATCAGGCAAGAATCCGCGTTCAGATCTCAGCCAGCCATACTCGATCTGACCTTGATCAAGCGATTACGGCCTTTGAAGAGGTTGGAAGAGAGCTTGGAATCCTGAAGAAGAACAGGGATTAAAAAGACAAATGGTAACTGAAGCAGTTTTTGTGGTTACTTTGCTGATTACTTTTGGGTTTGCGGTTTTGGGTCGTAAACATTCGCCAAAAAAGAATGACGTACTGTCGGATCACCGCTTAAATAAATGGTTAGTCGGGCTTAGTGCGGGTGCTACAGCAAATAGTGGTTTTGTTGTCACTGGTGCAGTCGGGCTTGGTTATCTCTATGGATACAAGTGGTTACTACTGCCGCTGGGTTGGTTCCTGGGTGATCTGCTGTTCTGGAAGTACTTTCCTTCTCGCCTCAATTCGATCGGTCGCAGCATCAGGGCATCGTCCATCTCAGATGTACTTGTGAATGGTATGGATGAAAAATACAGTCATCGACTTAGAACTGTTTCCACACTTATGATTCTTGCCTGCCTTTGCGGTTATACAACTGTACAGTGGCTCGCAGGTCAGAAAATCCTGGCAGGCGCTTTCAACGTCAGTGAGAACGACGCTGTCACAGTTTTTGCCGTGTTAGTTATCGCCTATTCATCAATAGGAGGATTCAAAGGATCGGTTTATGCGGATACATTTCAGTCGATAATCAGGCTGGTAGGTAGTACGCTGGCACTGGTTACGGTGGCCTATTTCGCTAATCAGGATGTGGCATTATTCACCGCCAATCTTGATCGGGAAGATGTTGATCCCAACTTTCTCTCTCCCCTCGGTGACTTAAGTTTGGTTTCCGCTTTTGCGTTTGTTTGTGGTTACGCTTTTGCTTCTCTGGGATTTGGTTTGGGGCAACCTCAAATTACAACCCGTTACCTTGCTGGAATTAGTCCCGAAGAAACCCGGGCTGCAAAGTGGATTTATATTGGTTATGTGCAGCTTACGTGGGTGCCGATGACAATCTTTGGCATGCTGTTACGAGGTGTGATGCCGGACATCGAAGATCCGGAGCAAGGTTTCGGGATTTTCTTCCAGGCCTATTTCCCGGGTCTGATAGCGGGAATTGTTATTGCTGATATTTTCGCTGCAATGGCCTCTACCTCAAATAGTTTGCTGGTAACGATGTCCCAGTCGATTATTGGCTCTTTTCCGACAATGACAAGGTGGCTTGGAAATTTGAGAGATATGGTTCTGATTTCTGTGCTCGGAATTACCACACTCGTGATTTCACTACTCGTCGACGCTTCAGTTGTGGATCTGGCACTTACTTCTGTCGCGTTACTTGCTGCAGGATTGGCTCCCGCGGTGATCATTAAGGCGTTTGAGTGGCAACATTCAGGACTGTCTCTGATGGTTACAGTTTTTTCCGGATTCAGTGTAGCAATAGCATGGATTTATACCGGGTGGAGTGAATCAGTAAGCGAAGCTGCGCCAGGAATACTCAGCGGGTTGCTGGTAAATTATATTGCAATTCGTATTCAGTTCAGATTTACATCCCAGATACTCCAAAGATAGAGGTAAAAATGAATACAAACGATAGAGGAGTGGGGACTCATAAACGAGGTCAACGTAGTGGCCGACGGAGAAACAACTCAAGAACAAAAGGCTCAGTAATCAGCCAGCTTCCCTGGGGCCTGCCAGTTAATAACGATAAGCCCATTGAACCTCTCTCGGAAGAGGATGTGCAAGCTATCCACAACGGTGCCATGCGTATTCTGGAAGAAATTGGCATCGAAATGTTAAACCCTGAAGCAGTGGAAATACTCCGAAATTCAGGTTGTATTGTGAATGGTGATAATGTCCGTATGGGTCGGGAACTGGTGATGGAACATTTAAAGTCTGTCCCACGCGAAGTCACCATTACGCCACGCAACCGGGAGCGAAGAATTAACATTGGTGGAAATCAAATGACCTTTGGGAGTATTGCGAGCCCACCGAATTGCTCTGATCTTGATCGTGGTCGACGAACGGGTACACGGGAGAGCTATCGTGACTTGATAAAGTTGTCCCAGTATTTCAACTGTATTCATTTCGTCGCTGGTTATCCGGTAGAACCGGTGGATTTACATCCTTCGATCCGCCATCTAGACTGCCTCTACGATATGCTAACTTTGACCGATAAGGCAGTGCATGCCTACTGTCTTGGCAAGGAGAGAGTCGAGGATGCGATGGAAATGGTTCGCATCGCTGCTGGCTTGAGTCATGAGGCTTTCGGTTCATCTACCTGGATGTATACCAATATCAATTCCACATCACCGTTGAGACATGACTTCAATATGATTGATGGGGCCATGAGGTTTGCCAAACGGGGACAACTGTCTGTAGTAACGCCGTTCACACTGGCAGGAGCAATGGCTCCGGTGACGCTGCCGGGAGCGGTGGCACAGTCCATGGCGGAAGGGCTGATTGCAATTGTCTTGCTGCAACTGGTCAATCCGGGCAGCCCGGCGGTCATCGGAACATTCACGTCTAATGTGGACATGAAGACAGGAGCGCCAGTATTCGGTACGCCCGAATACATGAGGGCGACTCAGATGTCGGGCCAGATGGCAAGGTTTTACGGCCTGCCGCTTCGGGCATCCAATGCATGTACCTCGAATACACCGGACAGCCAGGCGACATGGGAGAGTACATCCTCGCTGTGGGCAGCGATTTCATCAGGTGTGAATATGGTCTATCACGCTGCCGGGTGGTTGGAAGGTGGCCTCTGTGCGTCCTACGAAAAATTCGTTATGGACTGCGAGATTTTGCAGCAGATGATCACCTACATGAAATCAATCACCGTGACTGAAGATGATATTGCTTTCGAGGCCATTCAAGAAATTAGCCCGGGTGAGCACTTTTTTGATTCTACTCACACACAAGAGCGATACGAAAATGCTTTCTACAGTCCGTTTCTATCGGACTTGTCGAATTTTGAAAACTGGCAGGAAAACGGCTCTCAGCAAACGGCAGAAAGGGCTAACAAGATCTGGAAACAGATCCTGGCTGAGTTTGAACCTCCCCCTATTGATGCGGCTATCGCTGAGCAACTGCAGGCGTTTGTTGCAAAACGTAAAGAAGAAGGTGGGGCACCAACAGACTTTTGAAAAACAGTTCTTTAGATCATCACCGCCGATCTTAAAGTGTACCTACACTGCACCGTGAAACACTCGGGATTCATTGGAGTCTGGGGATAAAGATTGATGAGGCACAATGCACAGCATCTAGCAAGAAAGCCATTAGATTACATTTCGACAATATCATTGCCGAGGCGCAGAGGAAGAACAAGGTATAGTTGGCCATGATGGATTCATTACGACTGAATCGAAAATTTATGCCAGTGGGCATCAGGGCTGTCAAAAAAAATAGGCAACGATCCAGCACCTCAACCGGTTAAGCTGTCTCACCTGACTCCGCCTCTCCCTGCCGATCATCAACCGGTTCGGGTCAGGGGATACCCAGATGCCTTAAGATGTAAATGTAGTAGCATCGTATTCCTCCCTTACGGCTGACCAGCCCTTTAAGCCCTTCGTGCAGCCAGTGGTGCCATCGAATCATGTGTAATTCGTCAGCCCATATGGGACCACCAGCACTGTAGCCATCAAATCACACTTGCAGATTTCTCAGAATAGCTCGTTAATGGTTCCTGTACTCATCTGGCTGGAGTCCTCTGTAAGAACTGGTCAGCATTCGATGTAAATTAGGGGGTAAATGGATCATTTTTTGACACAATACAACACCACTGCCCGCCTTTTTCAAAACCTAATCATCGTCCCTCCAGATTAGTAATACATAGGTAGCAGGAGTCTCTTCCTGAAAAGTGGAGGGTACCCCGGGGGTGGGTGTTGGCTTATTCGGAAATGGGTTGGTGATGTTGTTCTGTAGAGCCCTTATTCAATCGAGTGCAGTGAAATTGGATTTGCTGCTGGATATATGCTGGATATTGCAGAAAGATATTGTCCTTATGCTAAGGAAATTCTTACAGGTCTTTATAATGGGAACGGGTCACGAGTTCGAGGCTGGGCGCCCCCACCTGTTACCCGCTCCAATTATAAACGGTATCCAAATTTTGGGCTCCGGTTTGGAGTCTGGGGACTACTGACCCGAAATGGCCCTATTTGCGTTCAAGATAATCTTTAAGCACCGGCTGCAGATATTTCAGAAATTCCTCCGGATTTTCACTCATTGGGAAATGTCCCATCCCAATCATCTTCTTGAAATAAGCGCCCGGTATTCGCTGTGCGATTTCCTCTGCCCCCGCTGCTGGTGCAGACCAGTCATATTCACCTGACAAGAGGTAGACCGGGCACTTTCTGGTATCGATATTTAGTGACTGGTTCCTCAAATCTCCATCGTATGAATAATAGTGAATGTCACCCCTGAAAACACCAGGGCCTCCCGATGCATAGTGCCACAAGGTCTCCCAGCGATGATTATCGGGACTCTGTGGTGCAATCAAAGCTGCCATCCAACCCGCCGCTGAATATCCCTGATGCACATCATGGCGGTGAAAGTGACTGAACGTCTCGGGATGATACTCATCAGCACCTGCGTCCAAACCCGACTGCAAGCCAATAATTCCGCCGATCTTCTCCTCATACCTTAAAGCCAGATGCAGGACGACACGACCGCCAATCGAACATCCCATTACCAATGGTTGCTCCAACTCAAGCGCCGCCATAAAGGCGATGATGAACTTCAGATAGTTTTCTGTCGTCAGCAAATACTCCTTTTCCTGCCAGCCTTCAGGTGGCGATGATTTTCCGTGCCAGGGCATATCCGGCACGATAACCTGGAAATTGGCGGTAATACTCTCATCCCTGATAATTTCTCGAAACTGCCTGCCATCAGCACCGGCAGTATGAAGGCATAGAAGTGGAGTTCCCTGACCCGCTTGCTCGAAATAAACTCGAACCGACTCTTCACCGATCGGCAAACTAACATACTGACCAGTTACATCGTCTAAGACAGCTTTCATTATTCCCTGCTCCTTTGATCATTTCGCCAAAGCTCCAACAATCGCCTGACATACATAAAATTACTTTGAAGTGCGTACATATCGCCCTTCACCTCAAGATGTTCACTGGCAATCAATGCCCCCAGTTCATGGTGCTCAGGCGGTGGTATTTCCTGACAGAACTTAATCCATACCGCCTTGCTTCCACAAAGAGAAAAACCGAAGTCAGGATCAACTGAAGCAACCGGACTAACTTCACCATCTGAGATATCGAAATGATATTCATCTTCATCCGAGATTATTGACAAGCGAGTCGAATAGTACCGGCCGTGACGACGGAGCACTTCATCACTGTTGAGAATGTCTACGAGACTTTCCATCACTACGTTTCCCCGCTGCTGTTAAACCACATCAGGACAACCATACCTACTTTCTGCTCCCTTTCCTATTCACTCTGGGCAAACATTAAAGCAGGAATACAACTGGCAGTAACCCGACTTTTCGGCAACAATATCATTCATTCTCATATTCAACACGCAGGTTTAACATGAGTCGCATAAGTCTGAAACAGAACCACGAATTACCAGCAGAAGTCTTGTCTCAGGTTGAAAAACTTGAAGCTATAGGAAGTGATACTGCCACCATCAGAGGTCTGGCACATCGGCAGTCGCTGTTTGACGGCTTTTTTGACTGGTATTACCAGGCCAGAAAGGGCGATGCTGTGGAAGAAGAGCTGATCGAGTTGGTGAGACTAAAGATCGCTCGCTTAAACGACTGTTTCACCTGACTTAACACTCGATTTCTGTCGGGTACAGAAAACGAATCAGGTCTTACCGAAGAGAAAATCTCGCAACTGGATTCACAAAAGAACAGTTTCACAGCCAGAGAAATACTGGCTCTCGAGTATGCGGAAAAATTTGCAATTGATCACAAGAGCATTGATGACGCCTTTTTTGATCGGCTTCACAGCGAGTTTACCGACCCGGAAATCGTCGAACTTGGTATGCTGATTGGTCAGTTTATCGGAGTTGGTCGACTATTATCAGTGCTGGATCTGGAACCGAAATTCTGTGAAACCTAGTCGTTCTCCACTAATTAACTGAGCGAAGATATTCCCAGTCGCCCGCTACATCTCGTAATAGGTTCTCATTGGAATGCTCTTAACCTTTCTCAGTAACGCACTGCTCTACAAGTTTGATATCAGGGATTCGATTATGATTTACCAGCAGAAACAGGACACTGCCATCAACAAGTTCAGCCGCATCCGGATTCGTGATCAGGTTATTTGCTCTATCGATGTATCCCAGAGGTGTGCCCAGCCCGTTTAAGACGATTCGGGCTGCCATCTCCCCCCATTTCTGAGCGGGGATTTCAACTTCATATCTGCGAGGGTGTGCACCCTGATGCTGAAACAAATCCTCAAGTATAGTTTCGGTACCCGGAGCCACCATAGCTCTGACCAACAACTCAGGATAGGCACGTATCGGGCGAAGCACTGCATCCGCACCATGAGCCCGCAATCTGCTTCGATTTTCATCCTGCACCCCTTCAGCGATTATATATCCCGGCAAATCGAACTGTTCGAGCTGGTCAAGAACATCCAAGGTCAGGCTGTCAGAACGGTAATCATTGGCATCAAAAGCTAACACGATAATGAAAGCAGCATTTTCAATATCAACTTCAGTCATTTTGGCTCGCCCCTCGGGTTGCCCTTGGCGCAAAACAACGCCGAGAGAAGCTAATTCAGCCGGCAATCCATCTGGATAATTTGGTGACAGTATTTGAATAGGATAATCTTCAAGGCTGACAGTTTTTCGAATTTGCTCCGCGAGCGCTTGCAGATAGCGAGCCCCGTCAGTATCTGGTGTATTAATAATAACGATGTGATTCTTCATATTCCAACTCCACAGACCTTTCCGCTTTCGCTCTTTCATATCTATTCGGTAATCAATCACTTCACCCACTATCTGTGCCAGCAGAAAGATTCCAAAAAGGTACATTAATAGGATCGTTACCAGTCGACCAGGTAGACTGTTTGCCTGCACATCACCATACCCTACGGTTGTTATGGTGGTCATCGTGAACCAGATGGCATCCTCGAAGGAGAATCCTTCCAGCATCATCATGGAAATCAAGTGAACAAAAGCCAGGATAATCAGGACCACAAAGAGCTCAGCGATTTTTCGTTTGCGATCCGTTCCGGTTAGATCGATGTATCGTTCATGACGTCGACGACGCCAGATTCTCTGGCTGATCTTTAACACTAATCAGCCTCATTCCGTGCCAGATGGGCAACCAGTTTTTCTGCTGCAATCTGACGAATCCTCAATCTGTCAGAAGCTTCAACACCGAACTTTTCGGCAAGCAACATAAAATCATTTTCACTTAAGGAAATCGATAAACGAGGTCGTACTGGTCGGCTGTTGACTGGCAAGCCAAGAATTTCGCGAATTCTGTCAGGCGGATTAATACCCTTCTCGAGTGCCTCATAACGAATATGATGACTCACTTCCTGACCAAGGTCGAAAGCTACCTGCACGGCTTTTGCAGCCTTTTTTTCTTTATCCCATTTGTCACTGGTAGACATAGCCGAAACTGCTTAACTCCTCTTTACGCCGAGGCTGGCCAAAGTTCTTTTATATCATCAATGGGTCGATATAATGTTAACGAAACTTCGGTTTCTCCACCTTCAAAGACTTCGATTTCTATACCACAATTGCCATCCGGGGTGGCCAGAAAGTAGTAGTCAAACGCTTCGCCTTCACCTTCGTATTCTGGTGGCCCACTTTCTCTATAATCCTTCTGGTAATAGTAGCCGCGCTCTCCCTTGGCCTCCTGATGATAGGTTTCAGCTAACCATCCGTCCATATCCAACGATGCCACCGGCGAAACCTGGGCTGGATCATCGCTATCAAATATCAACGAAAATTCTTCAAGATCAAATACTTGCTCAACAACAGATCGATCCACAGAAAGCGAGAATGCTGCAACAGCTCTTCCCTCCTCCCTATCAATCGTCAGGTCTATATGATCATTGCTACTGGTACCCTCAAGGCTAAAGCTGGTCGAGAACTGGTGCTCAAACTGATAGGTGACGAGACCAATTACCTTAAACATCTGGTCTCTTAGTCGTTTAGGAAGCCCGAAACTATCAGAGAGTTGAACCATGTCTCCAATCTGAAGATCTTCAGGACGATTCAACGCTCTCGTCTTGGGCTCCGATTTTGTGCGACTCCAAAGTCCTTTTACAAATGATTTCATAATCTGGCGGACTAGCTTCGATTCGACTTGATGCGATCAAGAACAGAATTCGCTGAAGCTGTTTCTTCTCCAATACCAGCAGCCTTCATCTTGTCCTCAAGGCTCTTGTCAGAATTTTCAGCTTCCAACTCCTCGGCTGCTGACAGTCGATCAAAGTTATCCTGCTGTCGCTTCTTGATTCTCTCAAGTGAATCTTTAGCTGAGAGTATTGTGGAGTTGGATGAAGCAAAGTTATCGGTAATTGCAGCACTGGCTTTCTGAACGCTTTCCGTGGTTTTAACCATACTCAGTTGACGTTCGTATTCCTTGATCGTTCTTTCCGATTTCTTCACCAGATCTTTCAATCGGGTCACATGTCCGGAAAAGCTGTCATGAACCTGTTGCTGTTCTGCAAGCTCAATTTCTAATCGTGAAATCTTCTCGGCAATTTCCAGGGCAAGCTCTTCATCACCCTTGTCCAGAGCCTGTCCTGCAAATGTTTCATGTTCGGCAATCTCACTCTTCAGGCTTTCAACCTGGCGGGATGCCTGCATTTGCTTGGCCATTACATCAGTCAGATCATGCTTGGCTTTACGCATATGAGACTCGGCATCCTTGATTTCCTGCTCGAAAATCCTGGTACCATTTGCGTCGACAACTAATTCGCCCACCTCTCGCGCTCCGCCTTTTACAGCAGTCATGATTTTGCGTAATATACTCATGTTAAATCTCCTCGCGAGCTTACTCGCCTAGACTAAAAACTCTTCCAACGCGTCGATGGATTCGACTGCGTTTTCGGTTAGAGTAATAATTTCGTGACATATATCTTCGATATCTGAATTCACAGCCAGAGCACCAAACACGACGTACCTGTCTCCCAGTTTGGCGAATGATGACAGGGGCATTGGGATATTGAGTTCCAGCATCTCTTCCAATAACTCAGTCCGACTCTCAGGTTTAACTTCGTCCTCTGTGAATAAATAAGTGATACAAAGAATTTGAGTGTCCGTCACTGAAACAAACGAAGGCAGCTCTTCAAACTCCCGCAAGGTAATCTGTAAGACTTCGGTGTCGCCAGGAATCGGCTGACAATCGAACTCGTAACCTTCAAAACTTGAAAGATCGGAAATTCGCAACGCCAGATCTCTTGTATTCATTCTTTACTCCTTACTGTTCACTATCATCGACATGTTGTTCGAACCATTTCTCGACATATTATGTCAACGGCCAGTAGTTTAATTGGTTGACATAATATGTCAACGCATTTTTCAAATTTAATCTCGATAAATGCCAAGGTCTTTACGCCAGGCCTGATCATGATACCGGTAGACGCGATGAGTACCTAGACGATTAATCTCGATTTTGTCTTTAGATTTAAAGAAATTTGCCGGAAATTCAAATGCGGCAATCAAGAGATCTTGCGTAAGCCATTGATGTTTAAAGGGTTTCTCTAAATGGGTGATCTTCTGGCGAATCCCAATCGGCTGCTGGGTGGCAATTGTCCAGCCCCACTCACCGAAACTCGGAATATTCTGGCGATATTGCGCTACTTCGGTGAATCCTGCCGTTTTAATCGTCTTACCAATACTGATAAATGCGTCCTTGGCGTGATACGGGCTGGTTGATTGAACAACCATTGCCCCGTTAAACGACAACAACTTACTCAGTCTAGTATAGAAATTATCGCTGTAGAGACGGTCAAGATCGGGGTGACTGGGATCCGGCAAATCCACAATAATCACATCAAACAGATCACCGGCCTGCAGCAGACTGTCTATTTCAACAAACGCATCACCATTTATCACCTCAACCCGGGAATCACTGAACGAGCCCTTATTCAAAGCTACAAGCGCCTGTTGATAATGAGGCATTTCTGCTGAATCAGTAAACAGCTGAACCAGTTCAGCGTCCAGGTCGATCAATGTCACACGATCCGGTTCAAACCCTAAGACGTCGCGCAAGGCTAAACCATCTCCCCCGCCGATGATCAACACACTTTTTGGATCAGCTGCAAGCAACATACCTGGATATACCAGCATGGCATGATAAATATGCTCGTCCTGACTGGAAAATTGCAGACGTCCATTGATGTAAAAACCGTAAACAGGTTTAGATCGCTGAGATAAGTGCCGTTCAGTAATGGTGAAGTGTTGATAATGACTTGAGCCGGTATAAACCACCTCATCTTGAAACAGCATATTCGACATTCTGGTGGACCAATCGTTTCCAAACTGGTAGACAATAGCCGCAACAAAAAAAACACACCCATGCATTAGAAGCAATGAACGCACACCCTTTATTCTCAGTCGGTAACGGAACAGGAACAGCAAACCTGCCAACAGATTAGCTGAGGCGGTAAGTACCGCAGCTTTGGTTACATCCAGAGATAGCATCACCAGGACCCAGACAGCTGCACCAACTCCTGCACCAAGATAGTCGGCACCATAGATTGTCCCGGCATTGTGTTCTAAATGCTCGCCGTAAACTGACTCCCGGATCCGCGCAATCAGCGGGATTTCCATGCCAATAAGAAAGCCCATCAAGGTGCCAAAAACATAAGGCGTATAGAACGATACCTTATGCAACGTCGCCAGGGCTCCACCTTTCGGCATTAGATCAGGTGGCAGATTGAAGGTCTCAGCAATCACCTGAGGCAAAATCGCACTCAGCGAAACAGAGGTGGCGATTATCAAAATACAAGTCACGCCGAACAGAGCAATTACGGATTCTAGCCATGCAAAAGAGGTGAATGGATCTTTCAGGGATTTCGCGGCAAAGGATCCCAATCCCATACTCACAATCATCAATCCAATCATGATGTAAATAGTGGACTCGACCACGCCAAGAATTCGCCCTGCATAATGCGCCAGGAGATATTCGTAGATCAATCCACAAGCGGCGAGAACCGCCATAATACCTATTAGAATAACATCGTGGACGAACGTTCGCCGACGAGATATCTCCATCAGTCTCATGATCAGCTTCTAATGTAGGATGCTATCTCTTGCTAAATCTCAGTTCTGCTATGCGAATAAAGCGGTAAAAAACAATCCAATAGAGATATAGATAGAAGCTTCGATAGCAGCAACACCGACATTGTTCTGACTATTCACTTCCTCAACAACGTCAACACCCATCAGAACGACATTTCGAGCAATAATTGCGAGTAATGAAACCAGTACTGCAAACAACAACGAAATTCCTGTCCACAGGATCAAGGCCAGAATGAGGTTTTCAACATCGTAGCCAACCACCCCAGATGCCGCGGTAATCGCTAGGGCCACGCCCAGTAGATGGCCCATGAATCGAATTGCGAGGGCGACATTACCTTCCTTGAATGCTGTCTGTAAATCTCCTCCCGTACTCCGTCTCGCGTAGACGATAAGACGGTATTTAGTCACCAATGCCAGGAGCAACTGAGTCAACAAAAATGCAGCCAGAACGACCAGCAATCCATTTAACGTGTCACTCTCAACCCACAACATTACTGCTCGTAGGACCAGGCCAGTCGCAATCGTATTCGCAGCATCAACTAACGCCGCGGCCAGATTGCCGGCTTTTATCTCTCCCTGGATTTCAATACCCGTAAGAATGAATTTGTCCTGCGACAGGCGCCCAACCTTGATAAGGATAAGACCCAGAATCCCGTAGGAAATGACGCTGACTATTTCGCCAAGATAAGTTTCACCCGGTTCACCAGACACCGCGCCTGTCAGCATTAGAGCCAGGGAAATTACACCCGCGGCCATCGCAATTCCAAACGCGAAGTTGTCACGAGATGCCAACTCCTCAGCACTATTCACATTGGCCACAATACCAGTAATAAATCGAAGGCCGGCAATCATCACAACTGCGATCGTCAGATCAATTAACAGTATCTGGTATATGTAGGTATCCACTTCACTTAGATTAAACAGATCACCCATCGAATCATTCCTTTACGGTTGTACCTTAGGTTGTACCTTAGGTTGTACCTTTTATTTAACTTACAACTAGGTCTTTGCTTCTCTCATTATTTTCCCCGTGATGAACTACGGGATGTTCGAAAACTGCTATTTCTTGTACTGCTCTGAAATTTGCTTGTAGACGCAGTGCTTTTTGAATAGGGGCTTTTGAATGCTGATTTTTGTTTTGCAAGACTGGATTTACTCATGCCAGTAGCGCCTGAACGAGTTTTTGAGTAGGGGCTCTTGTATCTGTTGCCCGATCCAAATTGTTTTCGCGCACGACGATCCACATCGTTCTGTGATGCCCTTTGTGATCTGGATGTGTAACTCCCGCGACCAACATCGTGATAGTAAGAATACCCACGTCTGCCTGCCCAATCATTGTAGTAGTATCGATTGCCTCCAAACATGGAGCTGAAGAAGTGGTACTGACCATACCAGGCCCAGAGCGAACCCCCAGATCCGTGGGACCAATGTCCATAATGGGGATTGCCAACATACTGACTGCCAGCGCCATAGTCCTTCGCATCGTTAGACTGCAGTTCGGTTTTCTTCGAAACCGCGTTGACGCGAGCCAGTTCACCTTGTGACAGATCAGCAATAACATTGACGGTATCAGACAACGCATCGTTGAAAGACTCAGTATCTGCTGCTGACTGTATCAACTGTAGTTCTTCAACTTTTTCAACCCACGAATCAAACGCTTCGGTTTCATTCCTTACAGCGGAATATCTTGACGTCAGACTCTGAAAAAGAGGATTGCTCCGGGTTGCTTCCTTGCTCAATTCAGTGAGTAAAGGCGCAAGTTCGGGTCGACTTTGGCTTAGAACCTGGGCGTACTGCTTAATCATGTAGGCATTACGAAGCGAGCCACCGTCTATTGCGTCACCCAGTTCTTTGATTCTTTTCTCGGTTGAGACTAACTCACCCTCCAGTTGCGCACCGCCAGAACTACAGGCTGCCAGAAATCCAACCAGGACCAGAATCAAGTATGCCCGATACTTTTCTTGCATTAAGTCCTCACCGACAATTGCTGCTCTCGACAATGTAGTTTGACATAATATGTCGCGTTCTTCGATAGTTTTGAATCAGTTTTTTTGAACTCATTCTACTCTCGGGATTCTTGTTTGAGTGCAGCTGATGGCTCTTTATCAAGAGCAGCTGATGGCTCTTTATCTGGAGCAGCTGATGGCTCTTTATCTGGAGCAGCTGATGGCTCTTTATCTGGAGCAGCTGATGGCTCTTTATCTGGAGCAGCTGATGGCTCTTTATCAAGAGCAGCTGATGGCTCTTTATCTGGAGCAGCTGATGGCTCTTTATCTGGAGCAGCTGATGGCTCTTTATCTGGAGCAGCTGATGGCTCTTTATCAAGAGCAGCTGATGGCTCTTTATCTGGAGCAGCTGATGGCTCTTTATCTGGAGCAGCTG
>Ga0187833_10000297_pt1 | contig 58157 bp, 46 predicted proteins | sample ETNtaG_37_FD_167968 | JGI IMG/M metagenome (GOLD analysis project Ga0187833, IMG submission 167968) | Marine microbial and viral communities from oxygen minimum zone, Eastern Pacific Ocean - ETNP2014_SV_400_PacBio MetaG (Illumina Assembly) | ecosystem: Environmental > Aquatic > Marine > Hypoxic...
CATGGTTGATAGAGACCGTGACAGCAGGCGTTTTCACACCGATGGACGCCAGAAAGTAGCCAGCGGAGTAGTTTGCTGTATTGTCTTTGTAATCCGACTGATCCGCATATTCCAGTGCTATGGGGATAGACCAGCCACCGTCCAGCTTGAATGCATTCTGATAGCGTAATCCAACGGTGGCACTGGAGTTGGCAGGTGAATCCTCGATATCGAGGAAGTAGCCATAACCTACCAGCGAACCGAAGCCATCACTCTTGTACTTCCAGTTCAGCAGCTGTATGGAAGAGTCCCAGTCGGTGGCCTGGACACTACTATTGTCCGGCCCGAATATACGGGATACATTGTCGATATAGGCATAGGTGATGACATTGTTGGCTAATCCTGTCAGCACGAACTTAGCTGCATCATAGGTCTGTTCATTCTGCCGCCAGCCGACACCACCAACATATCGCTGGTTGTCGAGAAGGATACGCTGTCGTCCAAGGCGAAACAGAACATTGTCCGTTTTGTAGTCAAAATAGAACTGATTGAGATTCGTTCCATCGGGATCGGCGATGACTGGGTACTGACCAGCTTTTCCATTTGCCAGACTATTGAAATCATCATCGCCAATATTGGAGACATCATCCATTTCAGCGAAGACGCTAAATCCATTGAAGGAATCTGATTTGAAGTTAATTCGGGTTTTGAGTGTGGATGCGGTGGCATCTTTGCTCATTTTGTCCTGGTCCACGTTTTCAAGTCGATACCTGAAGATCACGTGGGCGCTACCTGAAGTCATCGCTTCAGAAAAACTGTCAGCAGCTCCGGCTGTTGAAACAGAGAATACAAAAAGAAAAAGCACACAAAATGTCATTAAGTTCTTCATCAATACTTCCATTCCTTCCAATACTTCAATTACTTGATTATGTCCTAACACTAGGGAATCCCAGGTTGCATCTTGTTCGAGTACACTCTTTTGTTCGACTCTTTTTTGTACCGACGCACCCTGGGAATTTCACTCAGATCAGCTCAAAACTCAGCCCAGTCATCATCGTCACTGCCTGTCTTGGCAATGCTTGATTCAGCTATAACTGGCGCCTTTTTCGCAACCGGTAGTTGACGAACATTCGATTGTCTGGCAACAGAGCCGCCAACATCGAAGAAGCCAATCAGATCATCGAGCACCACTGCCTGCTCACCAAGTGATTCGCTGGCAGCAGCCGCTTCTTCTACCAAGGCAGCATTCTGTTGGGTCATCTCATCCATCTGAATCACAGCCTTGTTAACCTCATCAATGCCAGCCGCCTGCTCTTCACTCGATGTGGAGATTTCAGCAATAATGTCTGATACCTTCTTCACTGACGTCATAATCTCGTCCAGAGTCTCTCCGGACTTGTTCACCAGGCGGGATCCTTCCTCTACCTTGGCACCACTATCCTGAATCAACTCCTTGATCTCCTTCGCCGCTGTCGCACTTCGACCGGCTAGATTCCGAACCTCATCCGCCACAACTGCAAAGCCGCGACCCTGATCACCCGCTCTTGCTGCTTCAACTGAGGCATTCAGCGCCAGCAGATTCGTTTGAAAGGCTATCTCGTCAATCACACCGATGATGTCTGCAATCCTCTTGCTGGACTCGTTAATCTCTTCCATGGCCGAAACCGCTTCGCCTACTATTTGACCACCAGTCTCCGCGGTGCCTCTTGCTCCCTGCGCAAGACTGTTAGCAGCATTTGCATTACTCGCATTCTGCTGAATCGTGCTGGTCATCTCTTCCATGGCAGAGGAGGTTTCCTCCAGACTTGCTGCCTGCTCTTCCGTTCTTTGCGACAGGTTGGTATTGCCCGAGGCAATCTCTTCCGAACCTGACTTCACCTGTGCTGCTGAATCCCTTATCTCAGTCACCAGGATCAGGTTGTTCAGGTCATGTTCTCCGATAATCCCCAGTGCACTGGAAATCTGGCTAATCTTGCTGGAGCGCCCATAATATGCGCTGTTGACGATTCTTAGTACACGCGCACTGAGAGATGGATCGAACATAATCAAGTCAGCTAAGTCTCTCCTGCTATGCTCAGGATCTTCCAGCACAGTCCTTATTTTCATACAGGACTCAGGTAGTGACACCAGGCTTCTACAGCCAGCAACCAACGCTTCCGGGGTAACATGTGAAGTCTGCAGAATCATCTCTATTGTCTATTCTTCTTGCCCATACTTATCGACTGACTAACAGGAACCTGAAGCGAATTTTGGGACATTTACCATATAGTCAAATTCAGCTTCCATCATTGAACTGCAGCACTGCAACCATGCACATTAAAATCCTCCATTTTCCTACCGATATAAAAACAGTACGAACGGCAAAAAAGTTAAGCAAAACTGAATAGAACGGTTGGACATGAGGAATCAGACTCTAAATCAACTCTACATAATTCTTGAATCCTTCCGACAGGCTCCACTTTTTACATTGTCGGTTTCGGTTTTTCTGTTCTCAGGGATTATTACCTACCAACAACTCAGTCAACTTAACTGGCAATTAAGTAAGTCCATCTCGCTTGAGAAGGCGGCTTTGTATACTGAGATGCTACAGGCCTTTAACAAGATACAGAATGATGAAGCGAGCCAAGGTGACATACACCATCGTCACATCAAGTCACCTCACTCTCGGATCGAGCATCAAGTAACTGATTTCCAAAAAGAATATGAAAAAAGTGCTTTGGTAGCGCTTAAGGCGTCAGAGACACAACCCTATTATGAATTCGAAGAATTGGCTAGCGGATCTGTCCTGCACTATTCGATGACAGGCAGCCACATCAACGAATGCGTCGACTGCCCCAGTGAAGGATCGAGAGTTCTGGATAGCATGATAGAGATCACCATGCCTGTTAAACCCTATGAATCAATTCCCGGAAGACCGTTGCTTGGAATTCTAATTGCCATGACAAGTTGCATCATGGCAGCGATATTGGTGACTACGTTGATGACCCGGCACCTTGCAAGGCAAGCACGCGAGATTGAACAAACAATGAAGACTCGTATAACCAGTTTGCGTGAGACCAACGAATTGCTTAACAAAGATGCAGAGGGCTTGAGACGAAAATACGATGAACTTCAACAAGCCAATCGTGAATCAGCCATATTCAACGACGTCATCACGGAACGGGGTTTGTATCTGGCAGAGCCTAAACAACCACTTGATAAACATGTCAGCAAATACCAAACATTCGAACCTGATATTCGTCGCTCAGCTGTCAAGGCCAGATGATTGGTGCTTAACCACAGGCTCTGTCCTGGCATCGATCAATTGATGGCTGGCAGGTAACTTGATTAGATTGGTAGGTCCACAACCTCCAATATCGCTTCAATCAATACGGGTCCTGGTTCACTCATGGCTGCTGCGAACTGTTTGTTGAACTCTTCCGCACTGGTAGCACGACCCCCTCTAACACCCATCCCCTCGGCCAGTTTCACAAAGTCGAGGTCCGGATTACCTAGATCCATCATATCCAGGGTTTTCTTGTTCATGGATTGTGCCCCCACTCGCGCCAGTTCAATCTGCAAGATCTGATACTTCCTGTTGGCAAATATTACCACGCAAATATCCAGGTTTTCCCTCGCCATCGTCCAGAGGGACTGGATCGTGTACATGGCTCCGCCGTCACCCTGGAGACATATCACTTTTCGTTCAGGACATGCGACTGCAGCGCCGATTGAAGTGGGCAGACCAAAGCCGATCGATCCCCCCGTAAGGGACAGCCAGTCATGGGGTTCAGCTGTTTCACTCAAGGGGTAGGTAAGAAAACCTGCGGTCGCACTTTCATCAACTACAACGGCATCAGTTGGCATCAGTTCTGTAAATGCCCTGGCGACAGTCTCTGGCGAGAGGCTACCAGTCGCCAGCCCTGGCTTTACCAGCTGCTGTCTTCTCAGGTTAAACTTACTGGCATCAAGTTCATCAACAAGTTTCTGCAGAGCATCTTCAGCATCCTCAGACACTTCTGCCAGGGTATGCAATGTGCTACCCGGCGGGTAAAATTCACTGGCCTTCCCTGGATACGCAAAAAAAGCAACGGGTGCCTTGGTGCCAACCATAATGAGTTGTTCAACACCTTTGATTTGCTCCGTTGCCTGCTCGGCAAAATATCCGAGGCGCTCGATCGGGCACCGCCCCTCACCCCTTGCAATTTTTGTCGTGAAGGTATCGCAAAACGACCTCGCACCTGTCGCCTGGCAAAGCTGGTCAGCCAATTCAATGCATCGTTCTGACAAGGCGGCATTAGACATCAATAAAATCGTTGATTTGCCGTTACCCAGCAATTGGGCCGCTCCCTTAACCGCATCATCCGAAACTCTCTGCGCGGCTGGCATGCCCTGCGTACCAACGGGATCAACTGATTCGTTCCAGGCACAGTCTGCCGGAACAATCAGGGTTGCTATTTGACCTGGCTGAACATTGGCCGCGACAACAGCGTCTGCCGCATCACCTGGTAAATCAGCGGCACTTGCGGCGGTGCGCACCCAATGCGAAACGGGCTTGGAAAGGCCAATCACGTCCGAGTTCAGCGGGGCATCGTATCCCTTATGATAGATTGCATGATCCCCGATAAGGTTTATCACCGGTGAATTAGCCTTGAAGGCATTGTGCAAATTAGCAGAAGCATTGGATAAGCCCGGACCAAGATGCAACAGCGTGCAGGCCGGTTTCCCCGCCATGCGTCCATACCCGTCAGCTGCACCGGAACAAACCCCCTCGAACAGACCCAGTATAGAGCGCATATGCGAGCTTTTACCCATTGCTGCCACCATATGCATTTCCGATGTACCGGGGTTGCTAAAGCAAACGTCAACTCCGTTATTGACCAGGGTCTCCAACATGCTTTCAGCGCCATTCATACAGTTATCCCCGTTAGATTTAGAAATTGCGGTTAAAAAAGAGCGGGAAGTATAGCCTAATCCGCTTTCCGAGGGGTTTTCCGGCGTTCAGTTGGTTAAATTCACTAATTCACAGTGTTTTTGCCTTGATTGAGAAACAACTCAGCTCAATGGCAGTATCATATTCCCTTATTAATCAACATCTTATATGAATATTAGGAGCTGGCATGATTAATGTATGTGCAATAGCATTAGTCAAAAAGACGATGCAGGAGAGAAAATTAAGATGAAATACACAATCAAAAACTTTCGACCGGCAACCAACTGGTTCACCACGGTGACCTTGACCTTGTTCATATCTTGCTTCGGGATCATTGCCCAGACTCAGGCGAACGAGCCTCATATCAGCCTTGCTGATTTCAGTTCCAGTCTTACATCGTTCGTTCAAAAATTAGTGCCCTCCTGCAATGACGATGCCCTTGCAGTCACTGGCAACTTATACCTCCACTAATTACACAGGAACCAACAACATGGGTGTATTTAATCGATTCTCAGACGTCATTAACTCAAACCTCAACGCAGTTCTCGATCAGGCAGAGGATCCCGGGAAAATGGTGAAACTTATCACCCGCGAAACCCGTGATACTCTGGTTGAAGCAAGGTCAGCCGCTGCACACTATGTGGCAGAAAGAAAACAACTCCATGAGCGTATCCGGCGCGCAAGGCAAGAGTCTGAAGCGTGGCAGAGCAAAGCTGAAGTCGCCATAACCAAGAACAGAGACGACCTCGCGAAGCTTGCCCTAATTGAAAAGGCACACCATGACGAAGCCGTAACATCCATGGATGCCGAACTTGTTCATATAGACGATGCCCTCAGCAGGTTGAGTCATGACACAAATCGGCTCGAAGAAAAGCTGAAGCTGGCGCTCTCGCGTCAAAAAGCTTTGATAGTACGCGGGCAAACCGCTAAATCAAGAATAAGGGTCAAACGCCAGTTGCATGACGTCAATTGTGATGAGGCGCTATCCCGTTTTGAGGAATACGAATCCAAGTTAGATGATGTTGAAGGCCAGGTCGAATCCTGTGGACTTGGCAATCAAACACTCTCCCAGGAGATCGACGAGCTACAGAGTGATGAGCTATTAAGCCGGGAGTTGCATGCACTGAAGTCAAAAATCAGGACGAATAAGGCTATAATCACCCGTTAAAAGGCTCAGAGCAAACAGGCTAGCCTGTTTGCTCATACACCTTCCTGCCACCCATCCACGTCTGCAGTACCTTGATCTTGCTTATTTCGGTCGGAGGCACTGCCCTTGGATCCTTGTCCAGAATGATGAAATCTGCATATTTGCCAGCTTCGAGACTGCCAATCTCATGCTCGGAATGGCATTGCCACGCAGCATCTCTCGTCATGGAGCGAATTGCGGCCTCGACGGAAATACATTCATCCGGTGCCAGTTGATTTTCAGGTTCTTTCCACATCCGGCGGCTAACGGCATTTTCAATACATCGAAGGGGTCCCATTTCTGTCACAGGCTCATCAGAGTGGAGTGACCACCTGATTCCCTTCCTTTCACATGCGGCTGTTCTGTCGAGAAGAGCGGCCTTCGCTTCACCAAACACCTGGTCACGCATGGCTTTTCCCCAATAATAAACATGGCCAATGAGGAAGCTTGGCGATAAACCCATCCTGGCGATTCGATCTATTTGCTCATCATGAAGTATCGAACAATGCTCAATGCGACAAGGTGTATTCGTTAGCAACCCGGCATCAAAGGCTGCTTCATAGGCATCGAGCGTGTTATCTATCGCCTGATCGCCATTGGCATGAATAACGAGGGGCCAGCCTTTTTCTGCACGATCAAGAACCATTTCTTTAAGATCATTTGCCTCGACATAGGCGATACCCTTATCTTCGCTACCCAGATAGGGTTCCCTCTGCAGTCCTGAATAGCCCTGATTTGAACCATCGGACACTATTTTCCAACCCGCGGCACGAATGACTTCATCACCATCTCCGAATGCCACTCCATACTCATCGAAACCCTGCTGCACCGCGTTACTAAGGGAATACCGCAGCCTGGTGGTCATGCTGCCGGATTGTGCAAGAGCCTTGTAAATATCCAATTCCTTGACCCCCTGCATCAGACCGGTGCCCTGATCACAAAAGGTGGTGACACCAACAGCGTTTGCCTTTGCGCACACATCAAGACATCCTTCTGACAGGTCGATAACAGATTGACCTGAGTTGTGCCTGATAACGCTGCCGATTGCTTTGCCACCCATGAGAACACCATTCGGATTACCTTTTGCATCCCTGCCATAGGGCGAAGATGGATCATCTGGTGTATCAATGGAGATGCCTGCAATTTCCAAAGCCCTGCTATTGCAATAACCAATATGCAGGGATGCGTTGTAGACAAATACTGGATTTTCAGTCGACACCTCATCCAGCAAACTCCTTGTCAGAAGATCGCCTCCTTCCTGAAGCGAAGGGTCAAACTGGCGCCCCATAATCCATTCGTTGGGAGACGACCTCTCGGCCACTTCCTTCAATTTTTTGAGCGCTTCTGCCACCGTCTCACATCGAAACGGGCCAACATTCTCATAGGGATCAAGTACCACGATCGGAAGGAAATGCATATGCGGTTCAATAAACCCGGGAAGGACGATCCCACCACCACAATCAATCAATTCTGCATCTTCATCTGCTGAGGCTTTTACAAATTCTTCATCGCCAACCGCCACTATCTTCCCATTCTTTATGGCAAGGGAGGTGGCTTCAGAGAAAAGCTCATCCACCGTCAGTACTTTTGCATTGAAAAAAATCCTGCTCCCCATTTTTTTGTCAGTACAGCGGTTCTTTCTTCTCCAGAAGGTCGGATCGGTCAGATCTTCACTGTCAATATTGGTGGTATTGGCCAGATTAGCCCATAGAGGCGAACAGCACGCACAGGGCACAGTTGCCTGAGTATTAACGGATGAACCCGTATCCAGATCTCCATGGTCAAATGGCCGCATCTGCTCTTCAAACATGATATTGATTGCCCTGGTTTCGATGCGTCGAGTCTACAAATGTCTGATCCAACCCACAAGTTGATGGCACAGCTCAATAGCTCTGGTACTATTTCATGCCCGTACTACAGTAAAGAGACCAGGTGGCAAACAACAGAATCGGTATTGACCTCGGGGGCACCAAAATTGAGGCTATCATCTTAGGTGGAGATGGTGAGATCAGTCTGAGGCGAAGAATTGATACACCAGGGCAGGACTACGATGAGGTCATTGGCGCTATCACGAGACTCACCCACGACATCGAGCAGGAAGCCGGCATCACCGAACCACTGCCACTCGGCATCTGTACGCCAGGGGCCGTCTCACTCAAAACCCAGTTGATGAAAAACTGCAACAGCACCTGCCTGAACGGTAAACCGCTGAGGCAGGATCTGACAACGCAACTATCCAGACCCGTCAGAATTGCTAATGACGCGGACTGTTTCACCCTATCTGAAGCAACCGATGGCGCGGCTTCTGAGGCTGACAATGTATTTGGCGTTATCCTCGGCACTGGTGTCGGTGGTGGCATTTGTATCAACGGGAAACTGCTGAATGGCGCTAACGCCATTGCCGGTGAGTGGGGGCACAACCCCCTGGCACTTGATAAACTCCAGGAGACTGTCAGACCTGACAGAAAGCAAAAACGATCCTGTTATTGTGGTCGCTATGACTGTGTTGAATCCTGGCTTGCAGGTCCCGCGCTTGAACGCAGTTATAAAACAAGTTCGGACCAGAAAAAGGACGCTGCCTCCATCGTCGCACTCGCAGAGAACGGAGACCCCTGTGCGTTAAAAGTCATGGACTCCTATCACCAGATGCTGGCACTGGCAATTGCGAACGTTATCAACATCCTCGACCCGCAAATCATAGTACTGGGCGGTGGCATGTCAAATACGGACAGCCTCTATGCTGAAGTTCCAGGACACCTGGCAGACCATGTTTTCTCCGACAGGGTGGACACCAAAATCGTGCAGGCTAAACATGGAGATTCAAGTGGCGTACGGGGAGCAGCATGGCTCTGGTAGCTAGAGACGCGCTGCCGACTCTAATTCGTGTATGTCAGCTCAGGCCGGGTCACCAGCGATAAAACGGACGATCCAGTTGCTTACCATGTCACTATGTAATTCATGCTGCAGCGACTCAATTCCTGCATGGAGGATATTCACTCCAAGTAATTCTGCTCTCATTTGCATGAGTTCCAGGGCATATTCGCGGGTAAATTCCGGATGTCCCTGTAATGCAAGGATATGGTCGTCAATTACGAACATGGCGTTGGGACAGAACTCGCTTGCGGCCAGCAATTGCGCACCAACGGGTAATTCAGTCACCTGGTCCCTGTGACTGACAATAAGCCCAAAATCCTCAACCGCGGGATCCATGAAATCCTTTTTCTGAACAATACGGCTCTGGTGAATACCTACGCCCCATCCTTGTGAGGCTGCTTCTGTTTTGCCACCCAGAAGATGCGCAACCAACTGATGTCCAAAACAGATCCCCACCATCTTTTTACGCCTGCCATGGAGTTGCCGGATATAGTCAGACAAATCCTTTATCCAGGGTTCATCGTCATAAACACTCTTCTTGCTTCCGGTAATAACGTAGCCATCACACGCATCCGGATTTATTGGGTACTCCCCATTTACCACCGCATAAGTTTCAAATTCGATACCCAGACCAGCATCACCCAATATTCTGCAAAACATATCGGGGTAGTCACCATGCTCTTTCTGAAATTGTGGTAATACCGAATCTGCCTGTAAGATGCCTACTCTCATGGTTTCCCTTCTTCTATCTTAGCTGACTGAATACTTGATCCAACACAGTCAAACCACAGATGGTATGTACGACACCCACCTTGTCAATAGATTCGAACAGTATCTGGAAGCCCGGCGAGTTACACACATCCTCATGCAATGTCATGGCGACGGTACCATTTAGCAACGATGCGAATTCCAGGGTATTGCTTACCGGTACCAGTCGATCATACTCAGAATGATACAGGTCGATGTTAACCAGGGCATCGCTAAACACTTCACCCCTGTTGACCACATTGGTAAAACTACCGAGTTGCATCAATATCCTGACATTGTCATAGGCAGGGTCATCACCCAGAAACCCAGATACAAAATCCGGATTCAATGCTCCTTCAGAAATCACATCATCCGATGTTAAACCGGTATCAGAATAGCTGATGAGCGCTGGTAGTATCCGGTCGGTAGCAAACGGAACTGAAGTTTCGCTGTCAACAAGGTCACAGTAACCATCACCACCACAGCTTCCATCAATATGCTGCATGACCCCGCGAACAGTTTTATAGAGATTGAGCGGCGCACCGCCACTGCTCAATTTTCTGGTCTGAAAGCGGCTGCCATGTCCACGAACAATCTCAAGCCAGCTAGCGATCGCGCTGTGTCCGCCCTGGGAATAGCCGATGATATTCAGATTAACCGGTTCTCTGTTATCGAAGACAAATCCATAGCGGGGATCTTCGACGACACTCGATAGCAGGGCAACTGCATTGAGGCCGGTGCGATTAGCCTGAAGATAGGTCTCTGGAAAAGCAGCAGTACCACCACGACCGTAATTGTCTGGTGCAACCACCAGGTAGCCCTGTGCTGCAAAAAGGTTAGCGAGTACATACCAGGCATCACTTTCATTTAGATCCGATGGTGTTGAACCCGTGGCATGTGTCAGAAGAATCACTTCCGTGCGCTTCTCAAAGGTACTGACAGCCTCTACATCCGGATAGGCAACAAGGCCGGTCAATTCTCTGGAAAAGACCCCATCGGGCTGCATGGATCCGTACTGAACTCGCTGTGAAACAACATCATACAACCCTGCAGGGTTCGCCAGGTTAGCCCACTCGGATTCAGCTAAGTCTATAATGGAGGTCAGTATCAGCAGTTGCAGCGATGAAGGCAGATCGATTTCGTTCAGCAGGGCTCCGCTGACGTAATTGGCGAAGAAAGCATCAACATCCTCCCTTGATGATTGCTTTTCCAGCAGGACATTTATTGATGATGAGTCTGTACCCGCAGTAAACTCAACAGAACCTTCAAGCTGACCCCCATCTGCTCTCGTCTCCGCAACGCCGAAAGTATAGGCAGTCTCGGCAGTTAATCCGTCAGGGCAAACAAACTTGTGGTCTACCAACTGATCAAGAGATGCAACCGTTATATCTTCAAGCGAACGTTGGACGGTAAACGTATCGAGCCCATCGCAATCCAGTTGATAACTGAATTCAGCACCAGTGACACTGGTATGAACAAGACTAAACCCCTTGCTATCAACACCCACTCCACTTGCATTATTTCCCGGCAGAGAATCGATAAAGGAAATTTGCATGACCTGCGATTCCGGTTCCGTTGTGCCAGTGCTACTACCGCCGCCACCGCCACAGGACGACACCAGCGGCACCACAAAAAAAGTAAGCAGGAAGGTCCTCAAACGCATAGGTTTTTTAGTCCAGGGCGCTAAATAAGTTCAAAATATCTGCGCAATTGCCAATCAGTAACGGTTCGTTCGTACTCGCGAACTTCCCATTCACGACTGGCAACAAAGTGGTCAATGAATGTCTCACCCAGTATCTCTCTGGCCTCATCAGAAGCCGCAAGATTGGCAGTGGAGTCCCGCAAATTTCCAGGCAACTGCATCGCCCCCGGCAGTTCATCCTGGATGTCATAGGCATTACCTGTAACCGGTGGTTCTAGATCGACTTTATCGTGAATCCCCAGCAGGCCCGCACCAAGTGTCGCTGCCGCGACCAGATAAGGATTCGCGTCTGCCGAACCAACGCGGAATTCAACCCGCTGGGATTTGCTCGTCCCGGGTATCACTCGCAACGCCGTCGTACGGTTTTCAACTCCCCAGGTTGAGGCAGTCGGTGCCCAGGCTCCCTTTATAAGTCTGGTGTAGCTATTGATAGTTGGTGATGTCAAGGCCAGGAACGGCTTCATGAATTTTTGCTGACCGGCAACATAATGCTGCATGGTGGGGCTCATCCCATGTTCTGAATCTGAATCATGAAAGGCGCTGTCGCCGCTGGCAAGATTCATCAGGGATTGGTGGCAATGGCCACTTTGGCCTGGAAAATCCATCGACCACTTGGCCATAAATGTCGCTACCATCCCGCGTTTTTGGAAAAAAGCCTTGGCGAAGGTCTTAAACAACGCCGCCTTATCAGCTGCCAATAGGCAATCGTCCACGGCAATAGCGGCTTCCCACACGCCGGGACCCGTTTCGCAGTGCAATCCTTCAAGGGCAAAATCATGATCGATGCAATAGTCCATGAACTCATTGAACAGGTCTGAAAAAGCAAGCGTGCGCATGATCGAATATCCAAAGTTGCCCTCGGAAAGTGGTACCAGGTTCTGATAGTTTTTCTCCCTGATGGAACTCGGTGTTTCGTCGAAGATAAAAAATTCGTATTCGAACGCCATTCTCGCTGCCAGACCCATTGACGCGGCTCTCGACAGCACATTTTTCAAACGACCTCTGGGACAGATAGGGTGAAGCGTCTGCCTGTCTGCCTGCACAAATTCACCAATGAAGTAGGGGGTGCCATGCTCTTCCTTGAGCCTTCTTTCTGTCGTTAGATCCAATCGGAAAAGCGCGTCAGGGAAGGCTGTATGCCAACCGGTAAATGTCGCATTGTCATAAAGTTGGTCGTCCAGATCCCAGCCGAACACACAATCACAAAAACCCGAGGTGGAGGCAGCAATGGACTCAAATTTGTCGAGGCTAATGTATTTACCCCTGATGACGCCATCGACATCAGTGACACCCAGCTTGATTCGCTGGATTCCCTCCTTGTTGTATTGAGCAATCAAATCACTCGCAATGGTCATGTTATCTGTCATGTCTGCCTCGGCACTACTGGAACATTTTCCATAATTTTTCGCTTCAATGCAGGAGGTGATGTGAACGGGTCGACCGTTATGAAGCCCATAAGGTTCACCAATATCCCCGGGGTACCAATACTCTCAGGTGAAATACCAATTCAACTGCCTGCAGCACTGTTTTGAACCTTGATTAACTACCGGCAGGAGCCTTGAATCTCTCCTCATCACGGCTGGGCATCTCAACCAGATTCTGGGGCAACGACTTACTGACCTTTGCGCCAAGTTCGCGCATCCCTTCTGCCCTGCGTACCAGATTGCCTTTGCCTGAAGTTAACTTGTTGTGGGCATCGCGATAAGCAGCCTGGGTTGACTCGATTCGAGAGCCAATGACCTCCAGGTCAGAGACAAAGTTAACAAACTTGTCATACAAAGCGCCTGCCTTGTTGGCAATCTCCTGGGCATTTTTATTCTGTTGTTCGTAACGCCATATATTTTGAATTGTTCGCAAGGTTGCAAGTAATGTGGAGGGCGCAACCATCACAATATTCTTTTCAAAAGCGGCAGAAAAAAGTTCATTGTCGGTCTGCACAGCCACCGAAAAGGCAGCCTCAATTGGCACAAACAGCAAAACGAAATCTAACGTCTTTACTCCTTCCAGCTTGTGGTAGTCCTTGTCGCTTAGCTGTTTGATATGCGCTCTTAGTGATTGGATATGCAGTTTCAATGCCTCGGCACGTTCGATATCGTTTTCGGTCGAACAGTATCTCTCGTAGGATGTCAGTGAAACTTTGGAATCAATAACGATATCTTTTCCTTCCGGAAGGTGCACTACAACATCTGGTTGCAATCGCCGGCCCTCTTCACTTTGTAACGAAACCTGTATCTCGTATTCACGGCCTTTGGTAAGGCCGGATTTCTCAAGCACTCGTTCAAGGATTATTTCACCCCAGGTTCCCTGTGTTTTATTTTCACCCTTGAGCGCATTGGTAAGATTAATGGCATCTTTACTGATTCGAGCATTGAGATCCTGCAGACTATGAACCTCTCTGATAAGTGAATGTCGCTCCTTACTTTCCTCGTTGTAAACCTTCTCTACACGCTCCTCAAACGACTTGATACGATCACTGAGGGGAGACAGTAAATTGCCTAGTTGCTCCTTATTTTCCGCCTTGAACACTCGCTGTTTAGATTCGAAAATTTCATTTGCGACATTCTTAAACTCGATGTTCATTCGTTCTTTTGCTTCATCGAGAAGAGCAAGCTTTTCCTTGTTCTGATTCTGTTGTTCAGCAAGAGAAGACCTCAGGGCCGCTTCCGAGACAAGCGCCTTGCGAAGATCTGCTTCGGTCTTCGAAATGAGTAGCAGATTTTCATGCAGTCGGGCGTTCAGGGTTTCAATCTCCCTGTCACGAGTTTTCAGGCTAGTATCAGCGATGGCAGCATCGACCAGGGACGATTTCTCTGCTAATGCCAAACGCCTGTTCATCAGAATGTAGACCAGGGTGCCGGCGACCAGCATGCCAATGAGTATTCCGAGGGATACGAATAGAGCGTTAGCAAGCATAGTGGAGCCTTTCTAGAACTGACCCCGACAAGTTTATCATCCCCGCTGTAAATTTATACAGGAATGTCCAGGATATGGATAAGTGGCAGCCTAGTGGAGGAAGGTAAACATCTTGCGTCGATATGCCGTCGCTACGATATTGCCCGCACCAAGGAGATCAAATATCTTAATCATTGTTTTTCTTGCCATTTGTTCCTGCCACTCTCGATCCTGTTTAAGGATGATAAGAAGCTGCTCAAGCGCCGGTTCAACCTGCTCGTCAACAATCAAGGCTAAGGCCAGGTCGAACCTTGCCTGGATGTCTTCAGGTTGGGCTTCCACACTAGCTGAAAGCTCAGTGACAGATGCAAGGGATGCAGCGGCATCGAGAAACTCGAGCCGGGTCTTTGGCTTATTGATACCTTCGCTGTCTGGTGGCAGGCTGGCAATGATCTGTTTGGCTTCATCCACTCTGCCTTCCAGGATTAGTAGATCACAGAGTTCACTATGCAGGGCATAGTTATTGGGCTCTTCGGCGATAACCTTCTGCAGCATCTCAATGGCGTTGTTGCGATCCCCCGCATCCAGGAAAACATTCAACTGCTCACGCACCCTTTCCATCGGGCTCATGGTGATCTGCTCGAGCACCTGGCGCAGGCGCGGTTCTTCGATCGAGCCCTCCAGGTTCTCAAGCATCTGGCCCTCAAAAATCACTTTTACCGTGGGCAGAGTACGTACGCCCAGTTGCTGTACAAGCTGTTGATTCTGCTGAATATCCACCCGGGCCAATATAAACTTGCCCTGATATTCATCCGCCAGACGACGCAATAACGGAGCCAATTGCTGGCTCGGTTCGGCCCCATCAGCATAAAATTCCAGCAGGACAGGGACCTGCTTGGATTTCTCAGCAACCTCGGCCTGGAAATTCTCTACCGATACTTCTACGACATGGTTTACTGCATTCATCTATTGCTGCTTTCCTAAATATGCCAGGGAAAGCCGCGTAGCCTAACGGTTTATTCAAATAATTTCATCCACACTCTAGCCCGGATAATTCATGAAGGGATCGGAATTTGAGTGGTCCGGCATTCCGGAGATATGGCAAAGCATATTGGACTAACACCCGCAGAATCATAGCCGTAGCTATGGTTCAAGGGAGTTCGTTCAATAGGCGAAGCCAGATTGCCGGGGTGCCGGACCATACTAAAACCGATCAGGTACAAACTGGATTCCAGGTAAAACGAAAAAATAGCTCATAACAGATTGAAACTTAACATGTTAACAACTTTCTTTAGCCGCCTTCGTGAAATGTCCGGGCTCGATCCTAAAAAACGAGGCTAGCAGTCTGTCGGGCTTAGACGGCTGCTAGGCAACCAGACGCCGGCCGTCACGTCGCAGCGCTGCAACAATGACTTTCTGTGACTGCCAGGGGTTCTTCCTGCCACGGTAGAGCACCTTATTGCCATTACTCAATAGCCAGATGTCAGTAGATCGAATGTGTTTGATTTTCATAACTGCTGCTCTCCATATTATTTCGTACCGGGACCTGCCTGATATCATCGGCAGGAAGTTGACCGGTATACTGTATTATTATACAGTACTGTACATTAATATAGTATTATTGACAAGCAGCATCTCACTCTACTTCTATCCAGTTAATTCCATCCTGTTGATCCGCAAGGTAGCTGGTGCCTGACCAGTCACAAAGCACGGGATGCATAGCCTCGCTGGCGAGCTGAGGCAGGTTGTTTTTTTCGCTGATATGGGACATCACCAGGTGCTGCAGGCGCCCCAGATCGACTTTCTCAACCAGTTTTGCCGCCTGCTCATTACTAAGGTGCCCGTGCGTTCCCCCAACTCTCTTTTTCAACGGATAGGGATAGGGCCCGTCGGCCAGCATCCCAGGGTCATGATTGCATTCAAGTAGCAGGGCATCGCAGCTCTGGTACTGCAGCTCTACATGGGGAGTTATGTGACCCAGGTCAGTGAGTATTCCTATCTTAGTGTCAGCCGATGAGAGGATATACTGGCAGGGTTCCTTGGCATCATGGGGTACAGGCACCGGTTCAATTCCGATACCGCCTATACTGAATGTTCGATGGCAGTTCACCTTATGCAGGGAAGGCAGAATCCCGTGCTGATCACAATCGTAAGTGCCCGGCGTCATGTATACGGGTGTGGAGTACTTCCTCGCAAAAGGCGCCACTCCACCTACGTGATCGCGATGCTCGTGGGTTACGATGATGGCATCGATATCATCCGGGGATCGTCCAAGACGCTTAAGTCTTCTAAGCGTTTCTTTAAGGGTAAAACCAAGGTCGACTAGAATGCAGGTATTCTCATTCTCTATCAGTGTACTGTTGCCGCGGCTGCCGCTGCCAAGAGAGGCTATCCGCACTGGTCGTTCTCAGACATAGCTCGGTTAATAGAGTTTCTCCTGGTTTTTTAACAGGTCAATCCTAACCCAGGATCGCATAAAGTTTAGCATCGAGCGGGCGACTTCCAGGTGATTGCCGATATACATGACGCTGCTATTGTGCCGTCAAAATTCACCAAACTGGCCGGTTCCAGAACCGGGACTAAGTTGAATACTCTTTGATAACCTTGAGCAACCTTTCCGCTATCAGTGACTCTGCCAGCACAGTATCTTTGAAAACCGTTACATGCACTTCTTCACCTTCACTATCCAGATGTACAGTGTAGCGATTTTCTCCTCCTTCCAGTTTCTTCTTACCGCGAGAGAACACCCGCTTGAAAAAGCCTGGATCCGGCGAATGTTCCGAGCTGTAGTAGACATAATAGTTGGCTGAAGTCCGATCAAGGTCCTCAATCGAAACCCGGGCATTTTCAAGTGCATTACCAACTGTAGCCCAGGCACGATTAAAGTCCAGCCTATATTTCAGGACCGGCCTTTCCCGGTCTGGAATAAGCTGCGACCTGCTCTCCTGAATGCCCGTGGCAAGCAGGGAAACGGTTCCCTGGCTGACATTTTCACCGAGATAGTAGGCCATGACTGTCAGAATTTCGCCCTCAAGTTCCAGGTTGTCTGAGTTGCCATCCCATTCCAACTGATCTACACGAAACGGCGCATCCTGTTCAACGGCCCGATGCTCAAGATATATCTCGGTACTTCCGGTGCGAATGCCAGGTTCAACCCGCAGGCGAAACTTGTGACTGCCGACTCCGGTGGAATTGGAAAAAACATCACCCTGCTTCAGGCTACTGAAGATCTCTTCCGGGGTTCCATCGCGAGCAGGGAGCCATCGGCTGGTGAGAATACCAGTGCCCGGATCCATATCCTCCACAAGAAGATTGTTTGCCTCCCAGAATTGAACGACCTTCGGCCAGATCGCCGCAGGCGGCATATCAAGAAATATCCACCGATCGTCACCCAGTTTCTTTATGACAATCGGCTCCACACCGAATCTCGTGCTAAGCGCCTCCGGCAGCCCCACTTCGTAGTCCACCCCGGCAAGACCTCGAGAATCAAGAACCTCCGGAATATGCATGGCATCAACAAATTTTGGCTGGTCCAGACCTTCTGGGATTTCCACCGGTTTGCTGGATCCCTTCTCCAGGCTCTCTCGTATTTCGCCCGCACCAAACCAACTGCATCCCGGGATGATAAGCGTTAGCAACAATAGTGTGATCGGCAGGTGCTTCATTTCGCAGTAACTCCTGCCTGACGCATCGCCCGTCGAACTTTGTCGTGATACGGGTCGGATAGTTCCGTCAGCGGCAATCTGATACCAGTTCCAATCTTCCCCATTTCCATCAGCGCCCATTTTACCGGAATGGGATTTGACTCAAGAAACAAGTCATCGTGTAGTGCAGTTAAAGGTTCATTGAGTGCGTTCGCTTCATCAGCATTTCCAGCAACTGCCGCTTTGCAAACTGCTGCCATCTGGGCGGGCGCCACATTCGCTGTGACACTGATGGTCCCTTTCGCGCCCGTCAACATCAGCTCACACGCACTTGCGTCATCGCCTGAATACACGATCATTTCAGGTCCACAAAGTTCTAGTATTTCCTGGGTTCTTGAAATATCCCCCGTGGCTTCCTTTATCGCCACAACCTGTTCTATTTCCGACAATCTTCTGACGGTTTCAGGCAACATGTCACAGGCGGTTCTGCCCGGCACATTGTATAGTACCTGAGGTATATCCACGGCTTCCGCAATTGCCTCATAGTGCCTGAATAAGCCTTCCTGGGTAGGCTTGTTATAATAGGGTGTAACCAGCAGGCACGCATCAGCACCAGAATCTCGGGCTGCTGCTGTCAGTTCAATCGCCTCACTGGTGGCATTTGCGCCAGTCCCCGCTATTATCGGAATTCGCCCGTTAGCGAAACGAACCACGCGATCGACGATTTCACAATGTTCCGGTACGGCTATCGTCGCCGATTCCCCGGTTGTCCCGACAGGGACTATCGCTGTAGTCCCACTTTCTATATGCCACTCAACCAATGCCTCTAGATCCTGCCAATGAACAGATCCATCCTCATGCATCGGCGTGACCAGTGCGACGATACTGCCAGAAATCATGGCGCCTCCAAACAAAAGTCGATCATATTAACGGTGGTCATAGCTGATAACAAGGCAGCTTTATTATTCATCAGGTACCCCATCGCCATCCACCCTGTTTGACGGCCAGGCCGTCATCGTGGCCTTGATGAGGGTGGCCAGGGGGATGGCGAAAAATACCCCCCACAATCCCCACCAACTACCAAAAACAAGTACAGCTAGAATGATGGCAATCGGGTGCAGGTTTACTGCTTCCGAAAACAATAGGGGAACCAGAACCAGACCATCAGTACCCTGGATAAGCGAATAGCCCAGCACAACATAGAAGAAAGAGGCGGACCAACCATATTGAAGGTAGGCAATGATCACTACCGGTATTGTCACCGCTATAAGTCCAAGGTAGGGAATAATCACCGAGAGACCGACCAGAAATGCCAGCAGGGCCGCATAGTTCAGCCCGAACAGGGCAAAGAAAATATAGCTCACGCCTCCCGCAATAAGAAACTCGATGAATTTGCCCCGAATATAATTTTCCATCTGCAGGTTCATTTCTGCACCGACCTGGTTCATCAGCGGCCTTTCCTTTGGCAGGAACGACAGGAACCAGCCTAGTAATTGGTCCTTGTCCTTCAGCAGAAAGAATACCAGGATTGGTACCAGCAACAGGTAAACCACGACCGTGACTACAATCGGTAGTTGAGAAAGTGAAAACGAGAGTATCCATTGTCCAATATCTCCCGCTTCACTGTTCAACATCTCTATCCAGGTATCCACCTGGTGTTGTGAGATGAGGGTTGGGTAGTTCTCCGGCAGTTTTTCCAACAATACCTGGCTCTCGTTGACCATACTGGGAAGTTCCGTAAACAACGCTCGCAACTGACGCCAGACTCTCGGGATGATGAGAAACAGGAAACCAATGAACCCACCGAGAAACATTAGAAAGGTCAGAGTAACAGCGATAGCATTTGGAATCTGATAGCGGGCGAGGGTTTTAATTAGTCCCTGCATAACGTACGCGAAAACAATTCCCGCAAACAAGGGTCCAAGGACTGCCCCCATGGTCACGATGATCACAATGGACAATGCCAGAATGGCGGCAAATAGCACTGCCTCTTCATCAGACAGGTGCTGGTCGATCCATCCTTTTAGTACTTTGTACATAAATCTACTTCTTGCATAACCAGTATGAATAGGTTCCTTCGTCTTCCTTGCTGCGCAGCAACTGGTGACCACTTTGCTCCGAGAACACCTGGAAATCCCTTACAGACCCTGAATCGGTGCAGATAACCTCCAATACCAGACCGCTATCCATGCCATTAAGTGCCTGCTTTGCCTTGAGCAATGGCAATGGACAAGTCAGACCCCTGGCATCAAGCTTCATGTCTGCACGCTGGTTCTGATCCACTGATTTCTCCAGTAACTTGCAGAATTATAGCAGCCTAATCGGCTTCCATGGATCGGGGAGCAAATCCTGCCTAGAACCAATCAGTCTCTTGTTTGAACATAGTGCCCAATGGAAGGTCTATATGGTACAGGTATTCAGCCTGGTTAGATTTGCGAAGGGTGCTCCATGCTGGTTTGATACCGGATCGCACCCCATAAAACCCTTACAGCGTGATAGAGTTATTCCAGCCTGTGCCGACCCATAAGTAGGATAGCTATACATATATGAACATGCTGAGTGCCCTGATTCTGCTCTCACTGCTGCCCTTGTCTCTGGCTGCAGGAGGCGCTGTCGCCGCGGATTCACAAAACCTGCCGGAATTGGGAGACGCCACTTCAGGTATTGTCTCACTCGCAAAAGAAAGGGAGATTGGCCAGGACTTCCTGCGTTCCCTGCGTGCTCAGGCCCCCACACTTGATGATCCAATCCTGCAGGATTACCTGGAGCACCTGATGTATCGCCTTGCCAGCTACAGTCAGTTGCAGGACCGGAGGCTCGATGTAGTGCTAATCGATAGCCCCGTTATCAACGCGTTCGCAGCACCGGGCGGTATCGTTGGTATCAATTATGGACTGTTCACCTATGGCCAAACGGAACATGAAATCTCAGCCATCCTTGCTCATGAACTCGCCCATTTGAGCCAGCGACATTTCGCACGGGGAGTCGAGGCGGGCAAAAAGACCGGCGTTATTAATCTTGCTGGATTGCTGGCCAGTGTCATATTGATGACGACGGTAGGTGGCGATGCCGGTATGGCTGCATTCGGTGCGACACAAGGTCTTGTCCAGAATAAATACCTCACTCACTCGCGTGCCAGGGAGTCAGAGGCGGATCGGGTTGGAATCGACACGCTGGTAGAGGCTGGAATGGATCCTCGCGCAATGGCCTACATGTTTGAGCGCCTGGAACGGGCAAATCGATATTCCAGCAGCAGGGTTCCTGAATTCCTGCGGACTCACCCGGTGACCAAATCACGGATATCCGATGCCTACAACCAGACCAGAAAATACGTCAAAGAAACTTGGCCACCCAATGTTACCTATCAATTGATGCGCACCCGCGTTACTGCACTTACTACCAAATCGCCAAGAGAGGCTATCTCACTTTTTGAAGCAGGGCTAAATGACCGTGATGAAGTGAAAAGAGATGCAAACCAGTACGGATTGGTACTGTCACTTATTGAGGATTCTCAGACAGATGAAGCGACCCGCCTACTTAGGCCTCTTCTGGATAAGTACGGTAGCAGCATCCTGTTTCAAATTGCGGAAGCTGATATTCACGCCAAGGCACAACGCTATGATCAGGCCCTTGAGTTACTCGAAAACGCCCTTGCAATTAATCCCGGAAACTACCCCCTGACTATGACCTATGCCGAGGTCCTGATCAGCGCGAACAGGCCGGTTGTTGCAGAAGAATTCCTGCTGAACCTGTCAGCTGAACGCAAGAATGATGAGTACCTGTGGTACCTCCTGGCAGAAGCCTACGGTCTTGCCAACGATATCCCCGGGGTGCACCAGGCGAGAGCTGAGTTCTTCGTGTTAAACGGGAATTTTGACCAGGCGATCAAGCAGCTTGGCTATGCGATTCCCCTCGTCCGCGGGAACTTCCAGCAGAACGCCAAGATTAAACAGCGAATAGAGGAAATCTGGGAGCTAAGAGCGAAACACTGAATCCCGGATTATCGAATCCCGGATTATCGAATCCCGGATCAACCGCCACCCTCTGCGAACTGCACCATCCTTTCCAGCGGCATTACTGCCCTTGCGGCAATAGCTGGATCGACTAATACCTCGTTGTCACCTGAAATAAGGGTAGCCTCCAGGTTATCGAGCGCATTCATTCCCATCCAGGGGCAATGAGCACAGCTGCGGCAGGTAGCACCTTCACCAGCAGTGGGCGCTTCAATAAAGGTCTTCCCCGGTTCCATTTGCCTCATCTTGTAGAAAATGCCTCTATCTGTCGCGACAATAAACTCTCGATTGGGTAATTCCCCTGCGGCATCTATCAATTGGCTGGTCGAACCTACCACGTCGGCAAGCTCAATAACCGTTTGCGGGGACTCCGGATGAACCAGGACCGCAGCATCCGGGTATACCTTCTTGATGTCTCGCACTCCCTGCGCCTTGAATTCCTCGTGGACGACACAGGAACCATCCCACATCACCATATCAGCGCCTGTTTCCTTCTCTATATAGGATCCCAGATAACGGTCTGGTGCCCAGAGAATCTTGTGGTCCTGATCCATCAGATGTTCAACCACGGCAAGCGCATTGCTGGAAGTAACAACCCAGTCGGACCTGGCCTTAACGGCAGCCGAGGTATTGGCATAAACCACTACGGTTCTGTCGGCGTGGCCATCGCAAAAGGCGGAAAACTCATCAACAGGACAACCCAGATCCAGGGAGCAGGTTGCCTCAAGAGTTGGCATTAGTACCCGCTTTTCAGGGTTCAGGATCTTTGCAGTCTCTCCCATGAACCTGACACCGGCAACGACGAGCACTTCGGCCGGGTGCTGGTTACCAAATCTTGCCATCTGCAGCGAATCCGACACACAACCACCGGTTTTTTCGGCCAGCGCCTGGATAGCATCATCGGTGTAGTAATGAGCCACGAGAACGGCATTTTTTTCCTTGAGCAGGGATTTGATCCGATCCTTGTACTCTTCTATCTCCTCAGTTGCCATCGTGTGGCTCTGATGCAGAGGGACGTCAAAGGCTATATTACTCACTGAAGCATTACCCACAAAAGCTACTAGGCTAGAATCCGGACCGTTCATTATACCCTAAGGGCAGGTGCTATAGACTTACTGCGAGCAAGGCTGTTAAGAGGTAAACTTCGCGGCTCCACTACTTCCAGCCAATTGATATGGACAGCATTGCCTTTCTCATTGCAGACACTGAGAGTATCGAGGATGGAAATTACCTGCGACTGGGCAACGAGCTTTTACAGCGGGGATTCGGCGTTGCTGTTTGCCTGATTGATTCTATATCAATGCACGATTCAAACATCAGGGTGAAAGGCTTCACCCTCAACCGGGCAATGAACGATGGCGACTCGATTCCAGCACTTGAGTCTTTTGATCTTTCAATATTTTCACATCTCTGGCTACTGTCTTTGGGATTTCGCCGGACCTTCCTTGACAAGATGCAACTTCTTTACTCAATCAGTGACAGGGTACACATCATCAATTCACTGGATACAATAACCCACCTTAATAGCAAATATTTCCTCGCCACCAGGCCTGGTCAATTCAAGTACCCAGCAACCTACGCCTCTACCGACCCTGAAGAGTTATATCAAATTATGCAGCAGGGGGGCATGTGGATAGCAAAGCCGCCTGCGGGAAGCCTGGGACGCGAAGTTTTCCTGATAAGTCATGAGGATGCCAATGCCCGCGTGATTCTGGAAACCCTGTGCGGCCCAGATAAAGATCAGTTCACGCTCCTGCAGGCATATATTCAAGGAGTTGAAAAAGGTGAGAAACGTGTTCTGCTCGCCGGAGGGAAACCAATTGGCCAATATCGCAGAATCGCAAAAAATGATCACCGTAATAACCTACATCAGGGCGCAAGTAGCGAAATGTGCGAATTGACCGCTCAAGAAACTCGCTACTGCATCGCACTCGGTGCTTTTCTCAAGGATTTTGGCGCTGAATTTGTCGGCCTGGACCTGGTCTACCCATGGATCATTGAATTTAACGTCATCAACCCCGGCGGACTGGTGACCATCGAAGAACTCGGTGGGCAGGATCTAACTGCAATGATTATCGACGAGATTGGCTTCACTCATTCTTGAGTTTTAGACACGAATCGGTATGATACCGCCCTTCCTTCTGTGGGCCGTTAGCTCAGTTGGTAGAGCAGCTGGCTTTTAACTAGTTGGTCCCGCGTTCGAGTCGCGGACGGCCCACCATTTTCAAGATGATCCATATGGCAACAGCTTTGTCTCGCCCGTGGCTTCAAATGAATTTTCGCACTGCCTGCACCGACGGTGTCTGCTGACCAGTGCAGTTCTTCCTTGCTCCCCATATACGCTACTGCCATTTCATCCGCTGGATCCAAGCTTGTTATAGTTATGGCTCTAGCCCGGATAATTCATGAAGGGACCGGAATTTAGGAGAAATCTGGCGAAGCATATTGGGCTAACTCCTGAAGACTCATAGCCGTAGCTATGGTTCAAAGGAGTTCGTTCAATAGGCAAAGCCAGATTTATACTAAAACCGGTCAGGTATAAACTGGATTCTTCAGAATACTCTCAATTTTCGATAACCTATTGAAACTGAACATGTTAACAACCTCAGTAGACCGCCTTTGTGAAATGTTCGGGCTAGTCACCACAACTATCTAATGATGAAGGTCTCTGAGGTGGACTCAAATTCGTGATGTTGATCATCTGGGGACTGGTAAACGCCAAGATGCCGAATACGATATTCCCCCAGGGTCTGGTTATATGGAATCTGCCATTTTATTGTGGCAATAAAACTCCCGGACCGGTCATCACGCCGCCAACGAACCCTGGTGGACCAATCACTTTCAGTAGCAGTGGTCACCCAGCCCTTATCGCGCTTGTGCTCTACTCTGAGAAATTCATGGTTGGTACCGAAGCTGGCATTAGGATTCGCCGACCAGAACTCTGATATAACCAGGTCACCTGGCACAAATTGATCATGGGTGAGGGGAAAGGCTTCACCATGGCTGACACTCTCCGGCATAGTATCCTCACCGCCTTCAAGCAATTTTTCTGTTGACCTGCCACGCCAGTCATCGTAGGCGATACTGCCTTCCACAGGATCCCCATTTTCAAGTACCTTTGCCAGGTAGGAGGAGATCTCCTGGTAAGCCGGTAACGTCCATTTGCCATGCAGTGTATGTCCGCCTTCATATTGCTGCGTTTGGTATTCTTCCGGCGTGGTGATATAGCCGGCATAACCGTTTGCGTAGCCAGCTATGACGATGTACCTGGCCCATCCCCCCAATTGAGACAGAACAGTTTTCCGCAATCGCCTGCCAGCCATTGTCGTTACCTCTGCAGGTAATGCCAAAATAGCCAGTTGCCCTATTCGGGCAACCGTGATTGCACGTATCTGTGATTGCAGTGGTACTGTACCTGTCCCGGTTTCAAACAGGATAGCCTTTGGCTCCTGGCACCGCTTCACTTCTGGCGTCCATTCTGGAGCACCTGTAAGGAAGCGAATCAGGAAGTCGAGTATAAAATTCTGGTTCACCATACCTTCTTCAAAAAGGAAATGGCCACCACCGTCTTCGGTGGACCCGGCGGCAAATGTATAGCCGTAAGCTGATGGACAAGTTGTCTGGGTTCCAGCCTGCGTAAAACTTTCATCTACCTTCATACTGGAAAGGTCAACATAGATCTGGCGATAATCAATATCGCCCTCCAACAGTTCACTGGCGTTTTCAAACAGTTCTTCAGCAACCGCAAGCTGCCGCGCTCCAATGATCCTGGTACTTTCAAAATCGTCGGTTCCAGGGCCAGTATTATCAAGATTCAGGTTGGCCGTGACATCACCGGCATTCGATTGCGCGAATGCAGCGACAAAATCTTCTTTAGAGTTGTAGCTGACATCTTTTCTGCGTTCAAATTCGAGCGAGGCATAACCCTTGTGGTCGCCTGAAATTAGCCTGTTGTTGTAGGTCATCGATGTTGGGTGGACCGCAAACCAGTTGATCATCCCGATGTCGCCCGAATCATCGACAAACTTCAGCAGCGTCATGTCTTTGTCCGTGTTGTCTGCAAAGGCAGCACGTTCCCTCTCCGGATTTTGCAGGTAGGCAACAACGGACCGGTTCACTCCTGCCGCTTCAACCTTTCCAGTATTAATCAAGATACGGCCGGGCTGCAAATCATCGTGGGCAAAAACAATCGCATCGACAATCCCCTCTATGATTTTGTTGTAATGCGCTGGGTAGAAAGCGCCCGATAGCGCGAACTCAGTTCGACTATGCCAATAGCCACCAGCACCTGCATGCGTATGTGTTGCGCTCAAAATCACATTATCCAGCGAGTAAAGCTCACCATACTTCGCCTGAAGTCGGTCTATCACCTCAAGAACCATATTGTGTTCAATACTGCCTATGTCAGCACTGACAAATACGAGGCGTCTGCCCTGCCTGGCTTTTTTGGAAGTTCGTTCACCGATAATAAAGGCGCGGGTACGCAATCGAAAATGAAGGCCTTCGGTCAACTGGTCTTCACGCCCAAACCCCCACATCTGAATACCGAAGGCTGGTCCCGTTATATCTGCCATTCCTCGACCAATGAGATAATTCTGCGATGAAAGTGCGCCTGCGCTTCCACTAAACAGGAGAAGTATCAAACTTAATCTCAGCCAAAAATTCATAATCCTTTGCTGTAGCCTTTCATTTGGAGCACTGCTGCTATAACGATTTGGGTAACTGGATATATTGTAACCCGCTGGCTCCATTTTGGGCGCACCCTGCAAATTCACTAACGCATCAGTGCCCCTATGATTACTATGGTCAACAAATCGCTTGATAAACATGAGATTACTATGGTTTAAAGGAGGGCCAAAAATAGAGTCTTCAAATTTCCCAGGTAACCAGGGGGTTCGAATGAACGCAGATAACATCAAGTGGGATATCGAGGCTGACGTTGTTGTCCTTGGGTCCGGCGGAGCCGCACTAACCTCGGCCATCACAGCTCATGACAGCGGTGCCAAAGAAGTCATCATCGTTGAAAAGTCCGGTATGGTTGGAGGTACGACGGCCATGTCTGGTGGCATGTTATGGATACCGAACAATCACCATCAGCAGGAAAACAAGGTCTCGGATTCCTGGGATAAAGCTGTGACCTACCTGGATTCACTGGCTCCTGACATGCTCGACCCGGATACGCTGGAGGCATTTCTTGAATCTGGCCCGGAAATGGTGCGCTACCTGGAGGAGCACACGCCAGTCCGGTTTCATTTGTATGAAAAGTTTCCTGATTATCATCCGGACACAAAGGGTGCCATGCAAAACGGGAGCCGTTCCCTAGATAATGATGTGTTTCCGTTTGAACAACTGGGCAACTGGGCGACGCGAGTTAATCCACCCAAGATTGGCGCACCTTCCCCTATCAGTATGAGAGAAGCCATGTATGGTGGTGCATGGGATCCTGAAACACTTGCTGAACGACGAAAATCTGACTGCCGCGGGCAGGGGCAGGCGCTCATCGGCGCCCTGTTGAAGGGGGTTCTGGATCGAAATATACCAATTCACTTTGAGCACCGTGCCCGCAAACTCTATAAAGATGGCTCCCGTGTGGTAGGCGTTGTGGCGGAACAGGCAGGGAGCGAGGTTCACATACGCGCGAGGAAAGGTGTGGTAATAGCTACCGGCGGATTTGAATGGAACAAGGAACTTGTGCAAACTTTCCTGCGCGGCCCCATGACTGGCCCCAACAGCGTTCCGGAAAATGAAGGTGACGGGCTGATAATGGCAATGGAGGTCGGCGCCAAGTTAGGGAATATGTCGAATGCCTGGTGGATGATGTCAAGGCTACAATCAGCGCCGCAGCACCGCGACGCGAAACCGGTATATCTGTTATGTCAGAATGAGCGGACCCTGCCGGGTTCGATCATGGTGAACCGGTCGGGCAAACGATTCGTGGATGAAGCGGTAAACTACAATGCCCTAGGCAGGGTACTCCATACCTTCGATGCCAAAGCGTTTGACTATCCCAATTTACCCTACTGGCTGATTTTCGATAGTCGCTTCAGAAGCAAGTACCCCATTTTCGGGCTTAAGCCTAAAACACCTGTTCCTCCCGAGTTCCATAGCGGCGAGACACTCACTGAGCTCGCCAAATCGATTGGCCTGGACAGTAAAACACTGGAGGCAACAGTGGCGCACTTCAACGCCGGAGTACTAAAAGGCCACGATGATGAATTCAACAGGGGTGATGATACTTACGGCAATTTCTGGGGCGATCAATCTTTTGAGCCCCCTCACTGCACGCTCGGAGTATTGAATGAGCCACCCTTCTTCGCGGTAGAGCTTGAGGCTGGCGCTATCGGTACAAACGGCGGGCCAAAAACCAACGGCAATGCACAGGTGCTGGACTGGGAGGGTAACATCATTGAGGGTCTTTACGCGGCAGGTAATGCCATGGCTTCGGTGATGACGAGGGTTTATGCGGGTGCAGGTGGCACACTAGGTCCTGGTTTGACGTTCGGATTTATCGCAGGACGTCATGCGGCTTCTGGAGGAAAAACAGCAGTTATGCGATCAAATCAGTAATGGGAATTTTGCGTCCCACTCCATAGCCCTGTGCAAAATCAACACCAATCTCGCGCAGAATTTCAAGAATTTCATCGTTTTCAACATATTCAGCGATAGTCTTCTTGCCCATGAAGTGGCCGATCTCATTGATCGATTTCACGACCGCATAGTCATTGGGGTTCGTCTTGATATCTTTTACGAAAACACCATCGATTTTCAGATAGTCCACCGGCAGATTTCTCAGGTAAGAATAGGAAGACAGACCCGTGCCAAAATCATCAAGTGAAAACTGGACACCAATCACCTTCATTTTCTCCATGAATTCGATCACCTCATCCAGGTTACCGATGGCTGCAGTTTCAGTAATTTCAAAACAGATTTTTGATGTAGGCAAGCGTGATTCATTGAACTGCTCGAGCACGAACTCCATAAAGTCATCTTCCGTCAGCGAGTTACCTGAGATATTGATTGAAAACGCACCCAGGTGTTCAAGTCGTAAGATGTTGGTGGCAATAAACTTAAACGCATTCTTGATTACCCAGCGGTCTATCGCCCCCATCCTGTTATAGGTTTCAGCCGCAACGATAAAGTCCTGTGGTGGCAGCGGTTTATCATCTTCATCCAATACGGTTAACAGGACCTCATAATGTGCATGCTCACCGGCAGACTCATCAATGGGTGAAATTATCTGACCATTAAGAACAAAACGGTTTTCTTCAAGGGATTTATCAATTTGTGAGACAAATTGCATGATCCCCTTGCGGTGTTCCATTTCAGAGTCATTAGTCTCGTAAATTTGAATTCTGTCTCTGCCCGCCTCCTTGGCCACATAGCAGGCGGAGTCTGCCCCACTAAGAATCTTCTTTACGCTATCTGTTTCGGAATCCACGTTGACCACACCACAGCTGGTCGTTAACGTAAACACTTCCTTTTCCCACTCAAAACGAAAAGCCTTAACGAGAGAACAAATTTCCTTGATGGCCGCCATGCCTTCATCCTTACCACAGTCCTCAAGTAACACACCGAACTCATCGCCACCCAGGCGGGAGAGAATCGTGTTATCTGACGTCTTGTCTTGGAGTTCCTGGCCCAAATCCACCAGGAGCTTATCGCCCGCATCATGTCCACCCGTGTTGTTGATGACTTTAAATTGATCGAGGTCCATAAAAGCCACAACGTGATGGGCATTGTCTCGCTTGGCTGAATCCAGAACTCTCGCCAGCTCACGTTCAAACTCTTTGCGGTTAACCAACCCGGTCAGTTCATCGTGGGTGGCCTGGTGTGTGATTTGATTATGCATATTCTGCAACATGCGATGGGATGCCCTGTCGGTCAGGGGAATATCTGATTCTTCAAGAATTTTTGCCTTTCCATCAAAGAGCATACTCGCCAGTTCTTCGACCGTTAATTCGTTTACCTTGACGCCGCGGCGGTTTACAAATACGAGCCTCGCATTGTTATCACTTACCTAGGCAACAATCGCTATTTCAGATTCCTGGCCTGACTGACCAAATTCAACCCATTCGCCCACATGAAGACCCAGTGCCCTGTCTAGCTGCCGCTGCCAGCTAGAATCATTTTCCCTTTCTTCACGAATCCGATTCCGATCATCATCCCGGTTAAGTACATCGGCAAATCCGAGCGTCTCGGCAGCGGACTGATCAGATATATCGACCATGGACAGAGCACTTCTGCTTTCTTCACTGGTCAGCATCTGCCGAAGGTTATTAACCAGAGGCACCCTTTGACCTGGTTCGAAGGAAATGGAATCAAGCCCGCTCTCGATTTGCTCCAGTAGTTCTTCGGGTGGAATATAGTCGGGCCTGCCAGTATCGGCACTCCCATCCAACTGCTGCATTAGCTGGTCAAAGACGCGAACATGTTGCTTCCAGTCAGCGCTGTCCTGTCCCTGGCGTAAATGAGTATTGACCAGAAGATTGCGCCAGCCCGGGAGCAGTTTCATGACAACTTCTGGAACAAGGTCCTCGCTAAACTGCTGATCTATCTCATCAATAACGGCGCGCTGTGCATTCACCAGAGTTTGCTGACCTTCACTTGCCTTTACGGCCCTCTGCACATTCCCAGTGAAGGCACGTGATTGTCGATCAATGATTGGTTGCAACTCATTCAGGGCAGAATCAAAAACTGCAGGATCAGAGTCGTAGTTTTCGTTGATCTGGCCGATTATCTGTTCAACTTTGCGCTGTACACCTGCAGATTCTGACCCGCCGAGCGCTGCCAGCTTGTTTACGACTTCCAGCGACCTGTGGGGGTTTTCATCGTTGAGAAAGTCATGCTGTTGTGAAGCCACTTTGCCTAGAGTCAATTCCAACTGACGAATCCAGTTCTTGGCACTCCCAGACAACATTGAATCTTCTTCGATCGTCTCCACCAGGTTATCTACAACATCCAACCGCTCCAGAGAAGATGGTGCAAGGCGCCTTTGCCTGCCACCTGCTAAAACGGTATCAAGAATTCTCTGTCGTATTGGAATCCGCTGACCCGAGCCCCCGGTCAAATCGTGCTTTAACGTCTGTAAAAGGTCCTGCACTTCCTCAGGTTCTACATAGTCCTGTTCTTCAAATTCATCATCCTCGTAGAGGTCGTTGTGAGGGTCAAGAAGGTCCCGAACAGTAGAATAAATATTGCTCATAGCCGATTCCGATTCCGGCTCAGCTTGTCTTGCTCGACCACGAGAACTTTGGGCACTCCGCCTTCCACGTGGCTCTTTTGATACGCGTTGCTTCCGCCGATACTGTAATTCTTCACGCAGCTCGTCCTGAAGATCCTGAAGTTCCTCCTCTTCTTCATCTTCGGCAGCTTTTTCCTCTTCCACCGTTTCTTCCTCTTCAACGGCTTCTGGCTTTTCTTCCTCTTCACTGCTTGCCTTTGGGACACTCGTTGTCGTTGAAATATAATCGTCATCCAGATCTGGGAAGAGCCCTGTGTCTTCAAGCAGTTTCGTCGCGGCCATATATAACTTGCGAAAAAGAGGAATGGCTTTTATTTCGTAGCCTGTGTAGACCTTCTGCCTAATTTCCTTGGGAAGGCTAATGGTCTGGATGGCATCGTCAAATGCGTGACATACAACGTCAACACCCAGCGGGTTAGCTTCAGAATGGCCCCATGAATCCACCATCATGCCCATACGGGTAAGCAGTTCCTGAATGTATTTTTCATATGACCGTCCGCTGCGTGCGATAATATTTGCTACCGCAAGCCAGTCTTCAAATTCTTCCGTATTGACCAGGGACAACTTCACTCTTTTGGCAGCCGACGCCTGCTTTCTTTCCTCATCCGCCTTTCTGCGTTCCTCCAAAAGCGTTTCCAGGTCCCTCGGATTGTCTATCTGGTCCAATACATCATTAGTAAACTGTTGGGTAACTGAATTCTTGGCCTTCTCAAGATTAGACATGGCTGCAAAATATTCACTTTGCTCCGCATTGGATTTGGCGTCCTTTGCCATCTCCAGCAACTCACCATCCAGGTACTTAAATATCGCGATTGTCATCTCAGGAAGAACTTTGGCGACGCCCTTGCGAATCGCGGCAACAATTTTTTTGGATTCAGCTGGAGGCAGTCCCCCAGTCAAGAACGGGGATTTTTTTGCTAAAGAGAGGTTCTTGGAAGAGGCCTTTACCGACCCCGACCCTTTAGCAGCAGTGTCTGTTTCGGGCACTTTCCCAGGCTTGGGTTGTGCCGGCCTTCCCGATGTCTGTGCGGTGTAATTTCCGAGCGCTTCAATGACGGTTGCATCCATCCCCTTTGGGAAGTTGAGCCCGACACTACCCTCCATAACGCGAACTATTTTTCCTTCGAGTCTGAAATGCTTATCTTTACCATCTATGGGGACTGTGAAATGGATACCAACCATCTCGCCAGGACTAATCCCGGGTATACCCCTGCGTGACCTGCCGCCTTCCTGTTCGACCAGCAGCATGCCACCAGCACAATAGTCACTGATCATACACAACCAGGATCGACCCACAGTGGGGTGAACCAAGGCATTAACATTGATGGGATATCTGGGACTTCTTCGCTTGTCCATTACACTCGTCAACGTACGGGTATCAAGTAATAATAACAGACTGCGAGGAAAGTGTAGCCCTCTTAGCCGACCCTTAAATCCTCAAGGGCATCTGCAATCACAGCCTTGTTACGGCCTGTGTGTTTCGCCTCGTAAAGTGCTTTGTCGGAACGTTCCAGACTTGCAGCAATATCTTCACCTTGACGATATTCAGTAATTCCGATGGAAGCTGTAATCCGGTATTGCGGTTCGTTGGGGCTAACGATCATATCTCTTAGACCCTCAGCCAGCCTTTCAGCAGCGAGATAGGCATCTCTTTGAGAAGTGCTGGCCAGGACCAGGAGGAATTCTTCACCGCCCATGCGTGCCACACAATCGACTTCTCTAAGAATGGAATCTGCGACCCCTGCAAAATTCCGCAAAACTGCATCTCCCGTACTGTGCCCGAATCGATCATTAACCCGCTTGAAGTAATCGAGATCCACAAAACACAAGGTGAAAAAATAGCCGCCACGATCAGCCAACGCCTTTTGCTGAATCAGCAGGTCCATAACATGCCTGCGATTGTAAGCCCCCGTTAGTTCATCCTTGACGGCAAGATCACGAATCCTCTCAAGCGCAGTACTGAGTTCCTTGTTCTTCTCCACCAGTACATTTTCGATCAATCCCAGTTCAAAACGATACAGGGCAGGGCCAAATACCAGTACCAGGCCAAAAGCTATCATGACCACAATTTCTGTCACCCAGGCAAGGCTGGTTACCTGGGACAAATAGAGTACAGACATCAGATATAGTGCAATGCCGTATACGGCAAATACGATTTGTTCTTTTCTGCTGAGTCTGTTCGCACCCATAACAACCAAAGCCAACCCGGTGAGCAGTACGGCTGCCCTCACCTCTACGACATAATGTGTGGTCATGATGACCACGCTCAATGCCCACAGCATCTGCGGCAAAGACATGTCCGGATCCTCAAGTGTGAGGTTCCATTCAAAATTGATCAGCAGGGCGAGGACGAGAAAACCGGCCGCAGAAAAGGATGCCAGACTGAGGAACTGGATTGTCTCTAGCCTCATATAGCCAATAGAGAGCACCGTCCAGCAAACGACCAGGTGTATGAAAATCCCAGCAGCTAATGTTGCAACTCTATAAATTCGGGATCGTTGTTGGGTCAGTGTATTTTCCAAAGCAGCTCAGACCCTCCTGTACCAGTCAGTACGGGCATTCTAACCAGATGGAGGGAGAGAGTTGTGACCTGATGTAAGGAGAATGTAATGGTTTTGTAGTTTTTGCTTTCTGGATGATTTCAAATGAGTATATACATTTATTTCAATGCGTTAGGACTGGATGAGGCTAACTTCTTACCCGTTTTACCGCATCAAGCCAGCCAGAATAAAGCATCGAACTCACCTCTGTTTTCATTTGCGGCTCAAAATGTCGCTCCCGTTGCCATTGTTCGGACAGTTCATCCAGGGATTCAAACAAACCGACCCTCAAACCAGCCAGATAGGCCACACCCAGAGCCGTGGTTTCTGTCACTCGTGGGCGGTCCACCGCTATTTGTGAAATATCCGCCAAACACTGGGTAAGCCAGTCATTGGCAACCATACCACCATCAACACGTATCAAATCTGGTTTAATCCCATCCCCTGCCATCGCAGTCAACAGATCCCGGGTCTGAAAACATACAGACTGTAAAGTGGCTGTGACGATATCTTTAACGCCACTATCCCGGGTCAAACCAAGGATTGCTCCACGGGCATTGGCATCCCAATAGGGTGCACCTAAACCTGTAAAGGCCGGCACCAGATATACACCATGTGCATCAGGATTCTCAGTGGCAATATTCTCGGTTTCAGCCGCGTCACTAATTAATCCTAATCCATCGCGCAACCACTGCACCGCAGCCCCTGCTATAAAGATGCTCCCCTCAAGACCATAGGTAACCTTGCCGTCTATCCGATATCCTACCGTCGTCAGCAACTTGTGCTCAGAGACAACGGCAGTCGCGCCCGTATTCATTATCACGAAACAGCCAGTGCCATAGGTACTCTTTATCATGCCTTCTGAAAAACAGCACTGACCAACCAGCGCCGCCTGTTGGTCACCCGCAATCCCGGTAATCGGAATAGCCGCTCCAAAAAGGGATTCATCAGTAAAGCCAAAATCAGCGCTGCAGTCCTCTACTTCGGGCAAAAGGCTTTTTGGAATGTCCAGCTTTTGCAGAATATCCTCATCCCACCGTTGATCATGGATGTTGAACAGTAGTGTTCTTGATGCGTTGGTTGCATCAGTCTTGTGGGATTTCCCCCTGGTCAGCCGCCAAAGAAGGAAGGAATCGATGGTACCGAACAGCAGTTCTCCGGACTCAGCCTGTTCTCTGGCACCATCAACATTGTCCAGCAGCCATTTTACTTTGGTACCTGAGAAATATGGATCCAATAGCAGGCCCGTTTTCCCTGTGACCATGCTTTCCAGCCCCTCAGACTTCAGCTCATCACAATAGTCAGCTGTGCGCCTGTCCTGCCATACGATGGCCCTGTAAATCGGCCTTCCAGTCTTCCTGTCCCAAATCACCGTCGTCTCGCGCTGGTTGGTAATGCCGATTGCAGCAATTTCCCTGGCTTGTATGCCACTGGAGGCAATAACTTCATTAACCACCTTTATGGTGCTACTCCAGATTTCTTCAGGATCATGTTCTACCCAACCATCCTGTGGGAAGTACTGGTTGAACTCTTCTTGTGCCACGCCGAGTATTTCACTGGAATCATTAAAAAGGATGGCACGAGAACTGGTTGTTCCCTGATCTATAGCCAGGATATAAGTAGGCATCCACATCGCTCCCAGTTGTTAAAAGAAAGTACGAATCTGACACGAATTATGTCTTAATACTATAAGAATTCAATTCCGCTTTATCAGGTCGATGACGTTTAAACTATTTCCTCCAGCCAAGAAGATAAAAACAACCTCAGCTGAACTCAGCCTGACAGGCAGGCGATACATCAGGCTCCTGAAGCCCTGCTCAGACACGCTAACAGATGCCATCCGTCGCTTTGCTGATGGAACAACAGTTAGCCTAAGCCTTACCCTTGGGAATCCAGATACGGACCAGGTGTTACTAACTATTGACCCGGGATCAGGACCTACTACTGTAGGCAGCTACGAGCTCAAGTCAGACTCAGATGGCATATTGCTCCGCGCAAGAAATGAACCGGGGATCTACTACGGACTCACCACACTGAATCAGATTCTCGAGCAGGCGGGCACATCCGCGTCCCATTTTCTAGTGCAGGACGAACCTGACTTTGCAACTCGTGGAGTAATGCTGGACATCAGTCGTTGCAAAGTGCCATCCATGAAAACCCTGTATCGACTGATAGACCAGTTGGCGCAGATGAAAATAAATCAGTTACAGCTCTATACGGAGCATACTTTTGAATTTGTTCAGCACCCGTTGATCTGGGCTGACGCCTCACCAATGACTGCCGGGGAAATGGTGGAATTAAAGGCATACTGCCAGGAACGTTTCATAGAACTGGTTCCCAATCTGAATTCCTTTGGTCACTTTGAGCGTTGGTTACGCTACCCTGAATACCACCACCTGGCAGAATGCCCCAACGGGTTCACTCATCCTCTTTCGAACCAACACAAAAAATTTGGCAGCACACTCAAACCCAGTCGGCAAAGTCTTGCTTTTCTGCGGGAATTATATGATGAATACTTGCCTTTGTTTGACAGCCCCTATTTTAATGTCGGCGGGGATGAACCATGGGAACTGGGTCAGGGCTGGAGCAGGAAGAAGTGCGGCAAACTGGGGACCACAGGTGTCTACATCAGCTTCATGGCCAAAATTCAAAAGCTGGTGGAAAGCAGTGGAAAACGGATGATGTTCTGGGGCGATATTGCTCTGAAAGAGCCGGAGATGCTGCAACACCTGTCCAGGGACCTGATCGCCCTCAACTGGGGATATGAGAGTAATCATCCGTTCAAGACGGAATGTGAACAATTGGCCGCACAGAATATTCCGTTTTATGTCTGCCCGGGCACTTCAAGCTGGAATTCAATCATCGGCAGAATCTCGAATGCTCGTACAAACCTCAGCAATGCAGCTCGCAATGGCCTCAGATATGGTGCGGAGGGATATTTGATCACCGACTGGGGAGATCAAGGACACCATCAGTATCTGCCCTTTAGCTATCCTGGATTTCTGATTGGCGCGTGTCAGAGCTGGAATTCCAGGGGTAGCAGCAGGCTGGACCTCGAAGAGGGGCTCAACTTAACCTTCCTAAAGGGCGGGACAAGTTGTGCCGCAGGCCTTCTGGTTGAACTGGGCAAAGTCTCAGACGCAGCACAGTCCAGGCTTCGCAATGCTACCGTCTTCAATCAGCTGTTATTCTGGGACATGACCGAGGAGCCAGAAAGTGCACAATCTATTTCCGATAAACAGCTTAAACAATGTGAGCTATTGCTTGCCGATATCCGCTCGCGGGCGAAACTGATGAGCCCTGATGCTGATGGAAATCCGTTCAGTGGTGAGTTGTTGAACGCGATCGATATGGCAAGCCATGGCATCCATCGCCTGCAGATCTTCCGTGGCAAAAAAATCTCCCGCAATCGACTCCGCAAAGATCTGACCAGGATAATTCATCGCCACGAAGATCTGTGGCTTATGCGGAACAGGACCGGCGGCCTTGAGGAAAGTACAGCCTATTTACAGAGAAGCCTGCACGCTATTGGGTAAAGAACCAGTAATTGACTATGCCCGGATAATTCATGAAGGGATCGGAATTTAGGAGAAATCTGGCAAAGCATATTGGGCTAACGCCCGCAGAATCATAGCCGTAGCTATGGTTCAAGGGAGTTTGTTCAATAGGCAAAGTCAGATTTTTACTAAAACCGATCAGGTACAAACTGTACCCCTGGAAAAACGTGAAGATCATCCATAACTCGTTGAAACTGCTCATGTTAACAACAATCCTAAGCCGCCTTCATGAAATGTCCGGGCTAGGCCCAGTCACTCAATATCGAACTCAGTTGTTCCATGAATGCCACAGGCTGGTCAAGGAACAGGTGATGTTGGGCATCAGCAAGCTTATAGACTTCCAATGCAGGCTGTAGCTCTTTCATGTATGCCGCACTTTTCGAACTGAAGGATGCACTGTTCTCGCCATAGATTAGTGCAATCCTGCAAGTCACGGACTCTAAATCCTGAACTGTATCTCCTGTCAAGGCAAAACGGTTATTCAGTTCATCATCAAACTTCCAGATAAACCCCTCGTCAATATGCTCGATTGAGTTTCGCGCGATATGTTGCACCAGATACTCATTGGCACAGGTTTGAGGTGGTTGCAGACGAAAGCGTGATCTCGCCACATCCCTGTTTGGATATATTTTCGGCTTCGACCAGCGTTCCGCATCTGGAGGGCTCTCATCATCCGGGTGTTTTACGCCTGAATCAACCAGAACAAGACCTTTGAACCTGGTGGGATTTTGTGCCACCGCCCGCAGCGCCATAATGCCGCCAAAACTATGGGCTATCAGGATCGAATTGTCAGGCATCTGATTTTTGTCCGCGACTGCAACGATTTCCCGGGCATAAGTATCTGCAGAATATTCTTCACGGTGATCACTATCACCCATACCTGACAGATCGAGAGCCATGGTTTGGTAGTCATCCCTGTATGCCGGTGCGATGAAATCCCACCAATGAGCATGAGCGTTGTGCCCATGGACAAATAACAGTCCCGGGTTCCCCTGTTCACTCCACTTGAGGAAGTTTATATCGCTGTCTTCAACTTCGACAAAACCCGACTCGGGTATTGTCTCAACAGCTTCCCAAAACCAATCCGGTGTATCTGACATAGAGCCCTCAGCGGTTCTTATTAACAATCCTCAGCGGTTCTTATTAACAATCCTCAACGGTTCTTGTAAACAGCCCTCCCCAACCGGGGCAGCCTAATCAATGCTCGCGTATTTCTTCAGGTGATAATCGACATTACCAAACAGGGTTTCAATTACGGTGAGCCTTTTGAAATAGTGACCCACATTCAGCTCATCCGTCATACCCATACCACCATGCAATTGAACCGCGTTCTGGCCAACAAATTTACCACCCTTCCCGATCTGCACCTTGAGCGCTGATACTGCTTTCTGTGCAGCTGCACCATATCCCTCATCCAATCGCATAGCAGCCATATAGAGCAGGGACTTGCTCTGTTCATGTTCAATAAACATATCGACCATTCGATGCTGTAAAACCTGAAACTTGCCAATCGGTTGACCAAATTGCTCTCGGACTTTGCAATATTCAACGGTAGTCTTGTACAGGACTTCCATGGCACCAACAGCCTCGGCACCTACCGCCAGAATCGCAAAGTCAATGCATTTTTGCAGCAGAGAAAATCCACCGCCGAGCTCACCAATGAGGGCACCCTTATCCACGGATACATTCTCGAAAGTAATTTCAGAGGCACGCAGCCCGTCGATCGTAGGGTAGTCTCTTCGCGATACGCCCTTTGCATCGCCAGCAACCAAAAACAGCGAGATACCATCTTCATCTTTTTGCTCGCCACCAGTTCTTGCAGGTACCACGAGAAGGTCTGCACTGGGTCCACCAATAACCACGCCTTTGAACCCATTGATCAGGAAACCTGCTTCATCGTCCGTAGCGGTTGTTGTGACATCAGCCAGGTTGAAACGCGCCTGGGGTTCAACAAAAGCGAGTGCCCCCAGTTTCGTCCCTGCAATAATCTCGGCCAGCACACCTTCTTTCATCTCCTGTGAGCCTCCGTCCGCAAGAACGCGACCAGCAAGGATGACGGTGGGAAGGAAGGGCTCAACCACCAGTCCTTTCCCGAATTCCTCCAGCATAATCATGGTTTCGATCGGCGTACCACCAAAACCCCCGTCTTCCTCTGAAAATGGCAGCCCCAACCACCCCAGTTCGGCGAACATCGACCAATTCTCTCGACTGAAGCCTTCTTCGGTCTGAATCAGTTTTTGTCGCTCCTCAAAAGTATAACTATTGCTTATGAAGCGCTGGACACTGTCCTGCAACATGTTCTGCTCTTCAGAAAATGAAAAATCCATAGATTCGGCCCACGTGGAGAGCGGTCGATAATATTGATTGTGCGCGCCATTTTCAACAACCCAGCATCGTCACCCCATAAAATCAGGCCTCCTCACCAGCTGGGGACCGATAACTGACAGCTCAGGGCCGAAGCCGGCTTTCGGCAATGAAGATGTAGATGGCAAATATAGAACCTCAAGGCTCACTTCCGGAACCTAGTTCATACTATTTCCGGGTCTTTCCAACAGGGTAAATGAGCTTTATGGTCGACTCTGATATTTCAAGCTCCGCTCCTGCTCACAATCCCAGCGCCCACCTCCAGGAAATGAGCGCGGCCCTGGACGCGGGAGATATCAAGCAGGCCACGCGCCTGAAAAATAGTTTCACGAAGCAACCACTTAGCACCTATGCGAAGAAACTCCAGGCAGAATTCCATTTACTGGATGAAAAGCTTCGCAAGCTGGAAGACAGGCAATATTCAGTAACAAATTCCAAACGGCAGGAACTATGCGAAAAGATGGAGTCCCTGCAGCTGCACAACGACATCCATCCAGAAGAAAAGGCCAAAGCCATCAAAGAACTTCGGGACTGCTGGCGACAGCTTGGCCCCTCCAATTCGGGTGAAGGCCAAAGGCTTTGGCAGCGATTCAAACAGGCAGGTGATGTGGCCTTTTCAGTCTGTAGCGAACATTTTGACAACAAGCGGGAAAGCGGTGATCAAAACCTGAGAGAAAGAATCAAGATCTGTGACAGCCTCACGCTATTCTATGCTGAAACACCATGGCAGGACGTCAACTGGAAGGCCGTAGAAAGGATCATTAAGAAGGCAAAATCGGAATGGAAGCGATTCAATGATGTACCCCACCAACACTACCAGGAAATCCAGGACAGATTTCAGGGTTCTCTGCTACCTATCCAGTCCAAACTGGCTGAAGAAAGAGAACGAAATCATCAACTGAAACGGAACCTCATTGGCGAGATCTGGCATTTGCTGGACAGCAACAATACTACCGTATCGCTGACTCAATCAACCAAAAGAATTCAAAGCGCCTGGAAAGAAATAGGCATAACTGATCGCGGAACCGATCAGAAACTCTGGAGGGAGTTTAGAAGTGTATGTGATCAGGTCTTCAGATTGAGGGATGACGAGAAGGCCAGCAGGAAAGCGCTCGAGGCCGAACAAGCCAGGAAGGCTGAGTTGGCCCAGGAGGCGAGAGCACAAAAATCTGCTCAGAAAATTGAGAATTCAGAATGTATTCTGGATGAACTTAGGAGGAAGGCCGCGCTTTGCAATCTGTTGGAAAATGGCGGGGACATAAACGACATCAAGAATCAATGGGATGGTTCGGTTGATCTGCCACAGAAACTTGCCGAGATCATCAATAGCCGTTTTCAGCGTGCCCAATCCGGTGATATACAGTATGCGGCATCTTCTCTGGCTGAAGATATGTGTGTAAGAATGGAGATGCTGGCCAACATTAGCTCACCTGAGTCCTCCAGGGGCATCCGCATGAAACTGCAGGTTGAGCGCCTCGACCAGCAACTTTCCAAAGGCATCAAGGATGATCGCTCCGCGGGAGAGCAACTTTCAGAGCTGCTAGAGCGATGGTATTGCATGGGGCCTGTCCAACAGGGCCAGGGCGAGCTGGAAAAGCGTTTTATGAAAGCAGAGTTGGCCATCAAGAACGCCAGCCAACCTTAGTCAAGTATGGTTTTCCGTCCTGGAGCAGCTGGCAATCAGGGCAGCTTAATAGTGACCCTGGCCCCACCAAGAATAGATTCATCCACCTCGATTTCACCGCTGTAGCGATCAACAATCTCACTGACCACGGCGAGGCCAATCCCCTGCCCTGCCATTTTAGTATCGAGTCTCTCACCCCTGAGCAGGACAGTATCGCGATCAGCCATGGCAATCCCCTCGCCATCATCTTCAACAACGATAAGGAGATCAGCCGTAGTTTCGCCTGGGTTTCCCACTGCCATTTTGACCCGGCCATTTCCGTACTTGCATGCATTATCCAGTACGTTCCCCAACAGTTCCATCAGGTCCCGTTCATCGCCAAAAAAATTACAATCCATGATGGTCGATTCAATTTCGACGGATTTCTCTTCATAAACCCGGGTAATCGCTGCCACCAGTTTGTCCGCTACCGGTTTTACTTCGATTGACTTTCGAATCAGTGAAGCACTCTTGGTTACCGCGCGCTGCAGTTGATAAGAAACGATCTCATTCATCCGGGGGATCTGCTCATCGATGGTCTCCCTGATGTTTTCGGCAGGTGCTCCCTGCAAAATTGCCAGGGGAGTTTTCAGACTGTGGGCAAGATCAGCTAGAGTGGTCCTGTATTTTTCGCGCTGTTGCCGCTCACTCGATAGTAGTAAATTAAGGTTGCGGGTAACACCATCAATCTCCACCGGGTACTCACCCCGGAGGTAATCCTCTTTGCCATCTTCTATCGCTTTTAGATCGTCCGCAAGATTGTGCAAGGGCTTCAAGCCCCAGCTCATGATGGCAGCCTGAACTACAACCAGAATGACCACAACCGCCAGCAGCCATCCCCAGAGGCTATTTCGAAACCCTGCAATTTCCTTGTCAAAAGGCTGCATATTTTCAAGGACAATGAAGATGTAGGGTGTGCTCTGCTCGCCCTTACCCTGCCACAGGATTTTATAGCTTAAGAAGAACAGCCAATCCTCACCATTTCCCTGGACCCTGCCAAATTTCTGTACACCTGGTTTCAGGTCAAGATGCAGACTGTTCGTGTCGGCAGGCTTGATTTGCAAATCAAGTGCGGATGGGCTCTGCCACAATTCCTGCCCTTCCACTCCGATCACGAGTCCGTATAGACCGCTTCCCAGGCTGTTAAACTGTGGCTCCTGAAGTTGGTCTGGCAAATAAATCTCACCATCACTTTCATCACTGACCGCGAGCAAGCCATATATTTGAATCAGCAGTTTTTCCTGTACTGCTTGCTCGGCACTCTTCTGGAACGCCCTATCCAGCACGAATCCCATCAACCCAAGAAACACCATAAGCACCAGTGTTGCCGAGATCAGGAGTCTTGCGCGTAGAGAATAGGGTTTATTCAAGCATCTACCGGCTTAAAGCGATAACCCTGGCCACGAACCGTCTCTATTGGCTTCAGCAGGTTATCAGGATCAATTTTTTTCCTTAGGCGGCCAACAAATACTTCAATAACATTGCTGTCTCTATCAAAATCCTGGTCATATAAGTGGTCAGTCAGTTCGCTTTTTGATATCACTTCACCTGGCCGCATCAGCAGGTATTGAAGTAAGTTGAATTCATAGGCGGTTAGATCCACTTTTATGCCATCTACAGCAACCTGTTTGCCTTTCGTATCAAGGCGCAGGGGACCGTGCTCAATTACAGTCTTTAACTTACCTGAGGCCCTGCGAATTAGTGCTTCAAGGCGTGCCAGGAATTCCTGCACATGAAATGGCTTAACGAGATAGTCATCTGCACCCACCGACAGGCCATCCACCTTGTCTTTCCAATCCCCCCTCGCTGTTAATATCAGTATTGGACAGTCCTTTCCTTCCGCTCTAAGCCTTTCAATAACTTCTATCCCTGAAATTTTCGGCAGGCCAAGGTCGATGACCGCTATGTCATAGTGATACTTCTGCCCCATGTGCAGACCGCGCTGTCCATCCTCACAGGCATCCACAGTAAACAGGTTCTTTTCCAGCAATTCCACGAGTTGCTCACGAAGTTTGGGTTCATCTTCAACTAGTAGTAAGTGCTGGGTCATCCGTCGCAATCCTATTCAAAAACATCACCAGAAGTTCCATCAACAAAGACGTACTTGACTACACCACTGGCGGAAAGTGTCTTAACCTTGTAGACGGCGGGGCCTCGGCCCTTTATTAGGTTTATGGAGAGAATCTTGCTGTTCTGGTACTTTTGTTTAACCCTGGACGCGGCCTGTTTGCTACTGATTCTGGCACCATCCTGCTGAGGTAGAAGGTTTTGCGGGCCTCTCTGGGCTAACAAATAACCAGCTGGATCATAGGATGCCGCGGTTGCAGCCATTGGAATGAGCAGCATTGCTAGGACAACGAAAAGTCGCATCTAAAACTCCTGAGTCACTCTATATTATGGGTGAGATTGCTATTCGAACTCTGATGGTATCACCCGGATCTACTTTTGTGCGAGTTGAATAGGTGTGGTTGCTATACCGATATCTCACGTTATAACCAATGATCCTTTCTTCAACATGAGTATCTTCCACAATGCGACACCTCTCCTCAATCCCATATGTAACTGGCGGGGATTCCTGGTATTTTTGCGCCGCATAAGCGTTCCCTATAACTGCCCCCAGGGCAGCGCCCACCACAGTGCCAACCTGCCTGTTTCTCTTGCGATGACCAACAGCATTGCCAAAGGCTCCACCGATTACACCGCCCACCAGGGTGCTGACACCTCGATGCCTATTATCCCTGAATTCGTTCCGGTCGAAGTCATGATCGTTATAGGTAACCTCTTCCTCCCAGCACTCCCGTCTCGGCGTACTCACACGTAGAGTCTCAAAGATGGGTTCTGCATCTATCACCGTAGCAAAATCATATTCCACATCAACGGCAAACACTTCACTGCTAAAAAACAATACCAACATGAAACTGATGAGTAATTTCGACTTCATCGTCATCACCTTTCTAATCTGAGTGCTGACAAGCGTAGCCGATCAAGGCTGAATGCAACCTGAACTGGCCTAAAAACCGGTGCTAGCGGTATTCCAGGATCTTGTGTTCCTCATTGAGGAAGATCGTGATGTCAGATCTTTTCGGCAGGTCACCCAGCATCGCCCTGGTTATCCTTTCGAAATACATAATAAATTCCCGGATAGCCCCCTCATCCATCACCTCTGCACCCGGGGGAAGGTCCTGTTCCTGCTGCAGGCGCCACTTCAATACCGAGTCCATATCAGGGACGGCAAGAAAAATACGCATGTCACAGTCAAAGGCCTGTCGGTATTCACCTGATGCTAATTCTCCATTGACCTTTCGCCGCCAGCTGGCACCAGGATCCTTGACCGCCTCCAGTTCGTTAACCGGTATTTCCAGCAAGCTTTCAGGCTGCGGCAATGCACCCAGACACCAGCCCTCCAGCACCAGCACGTCAAGAGATTCCAATGTCTGCCACCGCGCATCCCGGTCATCTTCGGCCTTGTTAAATACCGGGTGCTTAGTGGTTCTCCGATCTCGAACACTTTCTAAGACACGGTTTAGCAGTGCCACATCATGTGTACCGGGGACACCCCGAACAGCAAACAGCGGATGACTATCGGCTGCTAATTTCTGTCGCGTTTCCCGGGTCTTATAGAAATCATCCAATGACAGGGCACCGGCTTTTAGTCCATCTACTTCCTGTAAAACCCCGACCAGTAAGTTTGCCAGTGTAGATTTACCACTACCCTGGGCGCCTGACACCTCAACGATGAAGGGAGCCTTTTGTATTCTTTCAGTGATTTTCGCCGCAATTGCCTGAATCGCGTCGTAGTAGCCCGGGTCTTGAACTCGCATTGAAAGCGCGAGTTCATCGAAGTCCTTTCTATCCATTTCCCAGCTCTCGACGAAATGGCGGCAGTGCATCAAGCAACCTTGCGCCATATCGCTGTGTGATCAGCCGCTTATCAAGAATCGTAATTCGCCCGACATCGGTCTCTGTCCGCAACAGCCTCCCACAGGCCTGCGCCATCTTTAGTGCGGCATCAGGGATCATAATTTCCTGGAATGAATTTCCACCTTCTGACTCAATCCACTCACTTAAGGTTGCACCAACTGGGTCATCCGGTACGGCAAACGGTATTTTTGCCAATACGACATGTCCGCAATATTTGCCCGGCAGGTCGATACCTTCAGAGAAGCTTGCCAAACCAAAAATGCAGCTGACCTCCCCATTGTCGATTCGTTTCTTGTGCTGGTTCACAATCTCTGATTTTGACAGGGTTCCCTGACTCAACACGAATTCAGCAAATGCCGGATCGATTTCATCAATGACCGCCAGCATTTGTCGCCAGGAAGTAAACAACACCAATGACCCTAATTCATCTTTCAGAATATCTGGAAGTAGCCTGCAAACCAGCTCAGTGTGCTGGTCGGCCTCTCTTGGATCAACAGACATGGCAGGCACATTTAACACTGCCTGCTCATGAAACCTGAAGGGGCTGGGTAAGGTTGAAAACTGGTTTTCGGACGCTATTCCAGCCTTATCCCGAAAGAGAGAAAAGTCTCCCGCCATCGACAATGTTGCGGAGGTTACCACTGCAGCAAAGACTCTTGACCAGAGCAATTCGTTCAACGAATCACTAACAGAAATAGGACAGGCATTGAGCTGAATTTCCACACCGCTATCACTACTGGCTTCACGGAATGTAACCCAACGGGCATAGGGAGGTCCTCCAGGCATATCCTTTTGCATGTAGTTGGCCCATAGAGCCATGGCGGATTCGTGCCGGGCTGCCATAGCCGAGACAATGGGCAGCCAGTATTCATGACGCTCATTATCAAATTCATCCGCATCTCCGAGACCTTCCTCAAGCGAAGATACCAGCCCGCCAGTTAGGCTGGTGAGTCTCGTGAACTGGCGCAGCAGGTCACCACTCATGTATGCGATCTCATCAGTCACAAGACCCATGGGAAACCGATATTGCCAACCGGTATCGCTATGCTTTGCGTCCTCCTGAACCGGATCCAGCAAAGCAGACATCTGATCAATTCCCGCAATGGCATCATTGACCACTTCTTCAAACTGTCCAAGTCCACCCGGTAGAATACCTACGTCCTGCAATTCCCCTGTCATCTGGAGCAGGGTTGCCGGGATTTGTGACAGCCAGCCTTGCGCGGATTTCAAGGCGATGAAATTAGAAAAATGATTCCCCGCCTTTTCCGGCAAGTGATGACCTTCGTCAAAGATGTAGATGGCTTCCTCAGGCTCCGGCAGAACTGCACCACCACCCATCATAATGTCTGACAGGACGAGGTCGTGATTGGTCACAACGCAATCTACTTTATGGATTCGTTCCCTGGCACGGTAAAAGAAGCAATTGTCGTAGTGCGAACATCGTCTGCCGGTGCATTGCACATGATCGGTACTAACCCTGAACCAAGCAGCATTGTCAATTTCAGCCTGCCAGCCATCACGATCTCCATCCCATTGCCCTCGACCAAGGCTTTCCATCATGTCCTGATACAGGACGCGATGGGATTCATCGGGCTCAAATCTTTCATCATCGTATAGTGCCAGTGTCTGGTTAAGCGAACCCATTTCCTGCAAGGCAAGATCCAGTCGGGAAAGACACAAATATCGTCTTCTGCCTTTTGCGAGAACAAATGAGAAGTCCAGGGCGGCATGCTTCCTGATATCCGGCAGGTCGAGATTCACGAGCTGTTCCTGCAGGGCAATGGTCGCCGTTGAAATAACCAGTCGTTTCCCCAGGGCTTTTGCAATAGGTAGTGCAGCAATGGCGTAGGCTATGGTCTTTCCGGTACCAGTACCCGCCTCGATAACGCAGATATTCGGACCATCCGATCCCTTTTCTTCTTCGCCTGGCTCTACATTGCCAAGCGAGCGTGCCATCTCAGCAATCATCAGGCGCTGGCAGCGTCGTCCATTGAAACCTTTTTCAGAGAGCAAGCGCGTATAAGCAGCCTGTATCTCTTCCTTGAGTTCATCAGTCAACATCGGCTACTTTGGATACGTGGCCTGGAAATGTTTGATGAGGAGATGTTGCTATCATGAAGAAGCCCATCATAACATTTTGTCTGCTACTGGTTCGCTTACCAGTAATGGACAACCCCATCGCGTGGCATGAGACAGCCAATCCCAGTTAGTCAATAGAACGGCTGGCCCATCGAGGCATCATTACAAACTACTTACAACCCCATGACGGATAGCATCGAGTTCTGATTCGATGTTTGGCTTAACCGCGAACGAATTGCTGACGTAATTCTTCTATCTGATCTCTGAGTTTTGCCGCCTCTTCAAATGCCAGGTTCTTGGCCTCAGCAAACATTTGCTTTTCAAGGCTGAGTATCTCTTTTTCCAGCGCTTCCTGGCTGAGTTGACTACCGCGATAACGGCCTTTCTTTTCAGCAACACGAGCAGTTCCCCGCCTCCCCTTCGCCGGGACTCCACGGGCGCCTTCCATAATATCCGTGACTTCCCGTTTGATTCCAACGGGAACAATATTGTTCACCCGATTATGTTCCAGCTGTTTTTCGCGCCGCCGATCCGTCTCATCAATTGCACGCCGCATGGAATCAGTAACCTTATCGCCATACATGATGGCCTTGCCATGCAGATTTCTCGCGGCACGACCCACGGTCTGAATAAGTGAACGGTCAGAACGCAGGAAGCCTTCCTTGTCAGCATCGAGAATGGCAACGAGCGACACCTCCGGCATATCCAGACCCTCACGGAGGAGATTAATACCTACCAGCACGTCGAATTCACCAAGTCGGAGATCACGGATAATCTCAACCCGCTCAACAGTTTCAATATCAGAATGTAGATAGCGGACCCTGATACCATTTTCATCCAGGTACTCAGTCAGATCTTCGGCCATTCTCTTCGTCAGGGTCGTTATCAGTACTCGCTCATTTTTTTTAACGCGTGTGCGAATCTCAGACAAGACATCATCGACCTGTGTCAGGGCTGGCCTAACTTCCAGTTCCGGATCCACCAGCCCCGTGGGCCGCACGACCTGTTCCACTATCTGCCCGGACTTTTCCCTTTCATAGTTGCCAGGCGTAGCTGACACATAGATGGTCTGTGGCGCCATACTCTCCCACTCGTCAAATCTAAGCGGTCTGTTATCCAATGCCGATGGTAAGCGGAAGCCAAAGTCAACTAGTGTTTCCTTTCTTGAGCGATCACCCTTGTACATGGCGCCCAACTGCGGGACACCCACGTGAGACTCGTCCATAACGAGTAGCGCATCATCTGGCAGATAATCATAAAGTGTAGGTGGCGCCTCACCGGATGCACGACCAGACAGATACCGGGAATAATTTTCAATACCGCTGCAGTAACCCAGTTCCTTGATCATCTCCAGGTCAAACCGGGTTCTTTGTTCAAGGCGCTGTGCTTCCACCAGCTTATTGTTGTCCTTGAGATACTTGAGCCGGATGACAAGCTCATCCCGAATCTCATCAAGCGCCCTTTCGATCGTCTCGCGCGGCGTTACATAATGGGATTTCGGGAATATAGTGGCTCTCGGCATGCGCTGAATAATTTCACCCGTCAGGGGATCAAAGTAGGCCAAGTCTTCAATCACTTCATCGAACAATTCAATGCGGATTGCATTTCGGTCCGATTCAGCAGGAAAAACATCAATGACATCGCCCCTGACCCGATAGGTCGCCCGATGTAATTCAGTTTCATTTCGGGTGTATTGTAATTCAGCCAGTCGACGCAGTATCCAGCGCTGGTCGACCCGGTCCCCGCGATCCAGGTGCATGACCATTTTCAGGTAAGCCCCGGGGTCCCCCAGACCATATATGGAAGATACTGACGCCACTACAATCGCATCCTGCCTTTCCAGCAACGCTTTGGTAGCAGACAGTCGCATCTGCTCGATGTGCTCATTAATCGCGGCATCTTTTTCAATATAGGTATCGGAAGACGGTACATAGGCTTCCGGCTGATAGTAGTCATAGTAAGAGACAAAATATTCAACGGAGTTGAGTGGGAAAAATTCCTTGAACTCACCGTATAGCTGTGCCGCGAGTGTTTTATTGGGTGCCATGACCAGGGTTGGACGCTGGGTCTGCTCAACCACCTTAGCGATGGTGAAGGTCTTGCCGGAACCCGTAACACCCAGCAATATCTGCGATGCCAGCCCGGACTCGATACCGTCTATCAACTCGCTAATCGCCTGGGGCTGATCACCGGCGGGCTCAAAGTCTGATGTAACCGAGAATAAGCCTGATTTCATGGGTTCGTCCAGATCGAGCGATTATATTGAGTTCGAGGGTCTAGCGGTGGTTAACGCCACGCAGTTTATGGTTCACAAGTCATCTGGATCATTCGAAACGCTTGACCGACCCCAACATGACATTCAAGACTATAACCTAGTCGCAGGGATTTTTCTTTTTGCCCGGACCCTCCTGTTGCCAGCCTTATGTCAGTATTCTTTCCCCTGGAGTCGCTTAGATAGAAAATGGAACTGACCTGTTTTGCCCAACCCTGGCGATCCGCTTTTGCAAGTAGCGTGGCTAATGATTGTTGACCGGATTTTCCCTGCACTATACAATTCGCCCCCTTCTGACGTTCCCCGATAGCTCAGTTGGTAGAGCAAATGACTGTTAATCATTGGGTCCCTGGTTCGAGCCCAGGTCGGGGAGCCAACTCTTTTCCAAATCTTGAACCATGAAAGCACTCATTTCTGGGTGTGACGGTCAGGTTGGATGTGAAATCTGCCGTAAAGCTCCTGGTTACGGACTCGAAGTGGTCGCAACAGATGTCGGTAATCTTGATATCACCGACATTGATGCCATCCGAGAACTACAGGGGAAGCATCAGACAGATATATTCATCAATGCTGCCGCCTATACAGCCGTGGACAGGGCAGAATCGGATACCCAGATTGCACATGACGTCAATGCCCTCGGCGCTCAAAATCTGGCCGTGATTGCAGATGAATGCAACCTGCCTATCCTGCATATATCAACCGACTACATTTTTAACGGAGATGCATCGTCACCCTACAGGGATGATGCCGAACCGGACCCCAGGAGCGTCTATGGCGCAACCAAGCTCGAGGGCGAGCGGCTGGTCGCAAAGGCAAACCCTCGGCACCTCACCTTAAGGACCAGCTGGGTCTTCGGCATCGACGGGCAGAATTTCGTTAAGACCATGTTGCGGCTGGGCAAGGAGCAGGATGCTATAAGTGTTGTATCGGATCAGTTTGGCAGCCCTACCTTTGCCGGGCATATCGCAGCCGCATTATTGAAACTGACTAAACAATACCAGCAGGCAGGTGTTCTACCCTGGGGGAACTACAATTTCTGTGATAGGGATGCAACCACCTGGCACCAGTTCGCCCTGAAGATTATGCAGTTGGGCCTAGAACATGGCCTCTTAACAAACTCACCAATCGTGCACCCAATTCGGACTGAAGACTACCCGACGCCGGCCACACGTCCACTCTATTCGGTCATGGACTGCTCCCGCTTTGAGCAGACGTTTCCGGATGTCGGTATCAGTAGCTGGGAGTCTGGTCTTCGTGAGATGATGGCTGATCTCGCAGGCACAGGAAAGTAGCTGGAAAAATGCGCATATTGGTAACAGGTGGTGCAGGGTTTATCGGCTCGGCATTGATTCGGGAAATCATCAATAACAACCAGGATGAGGTGCTTAATCTTGACTGCCTGACCTATGCCGGAAATCTGGAGAATCTGGCAGCTGTCTCCAGTGACAACCGGTATCAATTTTCTCAGGTGAACATATGCGACGGCGATGCCGTGCGGCAGTCAATCCATGCATTCAGACCAGATATAATTCTACATCTGGCTGCAGAATCTCATGTTGATCGTTCCATTGACGGGCCCAGCCCCTTTATTCAGACTAATATCGTCGGCACATTTAACATGCTGGCAAGCGCACTTGACTATTACCGCCAGCTGGACGGGGAACAACAGGAGAGTTTCCGATTTCACCATATTTCCACGGACGAAGTATTCGGCAGCCTCGGCCCGGATTCACTGTTCACCGAAGAGTCATCCTACGATCCTAACTCACCCTACTCTGCCAGCAAGGCATCTGCCGATCACCTGGTCCGTGCCTGGCACACCACCTATGGCCTGCCAACAATCATCACGAATTGCTCAAATAACTACGGGCCTTTTCATTTTCCTGAAAAGCTTATCCCCCTGATGATTCTCAATGCGCTGGAAGGCAAACCATTACCAGTTTATGGCGACGGGCTTCAGATCCGGGACTGGCTCTATGTCGAAGATCATGCCCGTGCACTCTTGACCGCAGCGAAAAAGGGAAGGCCTGGTGAAACCTACAATATTGGCGGGCACAACGAGGTGAAGAATATTGATGTGGTCAAAACTATATGCAGAATCCTGGAAGGAAAAGTGACGGACAAACCGGTAAACGTTAATCGCTTTGACGACCTGATCACTTTTGTCGAGGACCGGCCGGGTCACGATGTCAGGTACGCCATTGATGCAACAAAAATCAACCGGGAACTTGGCTGGCAACCGATCGAATCATTTGAATCCGGGATGGAAAAAACAATAGACTGGTATCTGAACAACAGGTCATGGTGTATCAGTGTGCAATCGGGAAACTACCAGAGAGATCGTTTGGGGGTCATAAAGTGAAAGGCATAATCCTGGCAGGCGGGTCCGGAACTCGCCTGCACCCGGCAACCCTGTCCCTGTCCAAGCAACTGTTGCCGGTATACGACAAGCCCATGGTGTACTACCCATTGTCGACTCTCATGCTATCCGGCATACGCGAGTTGCTGATTATCTCGACGCCCCTGGATCTCAGCCGCTTTGAAATGCTGCTCGGTAGTGGTGAGCAGTGGGGACTAAGCCTGACTTATCAGGTCCAGGAGGAACCACTGGGTCTCGCCCACGCTTTTATCATTGGTGAGGAGTTTATCGCCGGCGATGAATGTGCGCTAATCCTGGGTGACAACATTTTCTTCGGTCAGAACTTCACTAATATCCTGAAGAGGACGGTGGAGCGTCATACGGGCGCAACAATCTTTGCCTACCAGGTGAAGGATCCCGAAAGGTTTGGTGTGGTTGAATTCGACAAGGACCTTCGCGCTATCAGCATTGAGGAAAAGCCATCCAAACCCAAATCACGGTACGCGGTGACGGGTCTCTACTTCTACGACGATACGGTAACCGAGAAGGCAAAGCAGGTCATTCCCTCAGCTAGAAATGAACTGGAGATTACTGACCTCAACCGGCTGTACCTCGATGAGGGCTCCATGTCGGTAGAAGTCCTCAGCAGGGGCATGGCATGGCTGGATACCGGGACCCACGATTCATTGCTTGAGGCAGGCCAGTTCGTGCAGACCCTCGAGCACCGCCAGAGTCTCAAGATCGCATGCCCGGAAGAAATTGCCTGGCGGCAGGGCTGGATTGACAATAATCAGCTTGAAGAGCTGGCCAAACCACTGACCAAAAGCGGCTATGGTGAATACCTGCTTGATCTACTCAAATATCAGGACGGGAGCCTGTGAGGGTAGAGGCGACAAAATTACCCGGTGTCGTCATTATCGAGCCCCAGGTATTCGGGGATGAACGCGGGTTTTTCCTGGAAAGCTATCACGAAAAGCGCTATCGGGAAGAAGCAGGTATCAGTGAAACTTTTGTCCAGGACAACCGATCCCATTCTGCCAAAGATGTACTCCGGGGCATTCACTTTCAGAAAACAAAACCACAGGGCAAACTGGTGCAGGTTACACAGGGAGAGGTGTTTGACGTTGCTGTTGACATCAACCCTCAATCTGAAACTTTTACCCAGTGGGTAGGCGTCAGCCTGTCCGGCAGTAACCACCTCCAATTCTATATTCCACCGGGTTACGGACATGCCTTCCTGGTGAAATCAGATACCGCTGATTTCCAGTACAAGTGCACGGAATTCTATTATCCTGACGACGAGACAAGTGTCATCTGGAATGACCCGGACATAGGTATTGACTGGCCCACCACTTCACCCAAGTTATCAGAAAAAGACGGGCATGCTATGACATTGAACAAACTGCTTAAGCAGTAATCACCTGGCTGGCTAGCTGCTTTATTTGAGTCAGCGTTCGATCAGCAGTGAACTGCCACGAAAATTTCCGTGCCTGTGCGAGGGCGTTTTCCGATAGTTCTGCTCGCACTGCAGGTTCAGAATAGAGTTTTGACATGGCTGCTTCTATCTCCACCACAGATAGTGGGTCCACCAGCAGGGCACCATCCCCGGCTACCTCCGGCATGGCAGAACAGTTTCCCGTAATTACCGGTACGCCGTGCCTCATGGCTTCAAGAATTGGCAGGCCAAAGCCTTCATAGAGTGATGGCATTACCAGTGCCATCGCATGCTGGTACAATTGGTCCAGCTCAAAATCGCTAACATGACCAGGCAGAACAACATCTTTCTCCAGGCCAAACTCCCGAACAAGATCTGATGTTTCCTCACCACCCCAGCCATGCCCGCCAACAATGCATAAAGCGGGCGAAGTATCTAATCCCTTGAGAAGGTTGCTAAATGCCTCTAGTAGTCGCCCCAGATTCTTCCGTGGCTCCGGTGTACCCACAAAGAGAAAGTACGCTTTGTTCGCTATCCCAACTGGATTATCTCCACTCTGTGCACCTTCATCAAAATCGTATGGCGCTAGCGGGATTATTTCAATTTTGGCTGCAGGAACCCTGAGTACCTTTTTCATTTCACTGGCAGTAAATTCTGAGACGCTGACTATTCGATCCGCCAGTAACAGGCTGACAGGCATGAGCAAAAATTCCAGTAACCAGCCCATTTTCTTCATAGAACCCGGGTGCCTGACCCAGACCAGGTCGTGAATAGTTACCAGTTTTTTGACCTTCCGTGGCAAGAAAACTGGCAGATGATGGCGTGGAGACCAGAAGACATCGATGGCGTCAGTTTTGGCCCAGCCGACAAAATCAGTCTGGGCACGGAGCGCACCGGGAAACCTTCTCTGCTCAGGCAGACGGACCACGACATCTCCAAGATGCGAGTAGTCCTTTAGCAGTGGCCTGTCGGTATATAAATACCACGTACCCCCCTGTGGAACGAGTTTAGAAACCAGAGAATCAGTATATCTGCCGATACCAGCAGTCGAGCGAGCCAGGGGTCTGGCATCTACAGCAATTCTCACCTGTTAGCCCCGCCCGCGGCAATCTCCGGCCATAAATCCCCACATATCATATTCAGATTTCCCCGCAGAAAGACGCTACAGCTAGCTTTTGTGTGAGTCCACGGTAATTGTACCTGATAGTTTTCTCCATCTATGGTGATTGATGGTCGGCGGGCGCTAAATGGATACTGTGGAATCCAGCCACGGCTATCCAAATACTCCAGGAGTCCCGAATTGACTGTCTCTATCCTGCAAATTTCACGAGTTCCATAAAGTTCCAGCTCTTGGCTAGATTTTGATCATTGCATTGTACAACGTGACATGAGCCTGAGGTAAAATCAGGTTCCAGTATTGCGACAGGTACATCCATGGTGAATTCAGGCAGGCCAAAGGTGTTTGGTATCGGTTTTCACAAGACCGGCACATCATCTCTCGGCACGGCATTGTCCATGCTGGGATACCGTGTCGCTGGTGTGCAGGGGGCATGGAATCAAGATATTGCAGAGAAGGCGCAGGACATAGCATTTTCTGTAGTGGATGAGTTTGATGCCTTCGAGGATAACCCCTGGCCCCTGCTTTACCGCGAACTGGATGAGCACTATCCGGGTAGCAAATTTATCCTGACCTTAAGACCAAGTGATGAATGGATTAGGAGCGTGGTGAACCATTTTGGCAATGAGAGCACTCCCATGCGGAAATGGATTTATGGCGTAGGCAGTCCCGTAGGAAATGAAGCGGTATATCTGAACCGCTACAGAAAGCACAACCAGGATGTGACCGCATACTTTGCAGGAAGAGACGAGTCCCTGCTGCATATGCATATCACGAAAGGCGATGGCTGGGATAAACTGTGTGAGTTTCTGGGCGAGCCCATTCCTGATGGTGACTTTCCCGATATCAACAAGGCCGCACATCTTAAAAGAATTGACTAATGAATAAAAATACAAGCAAAGAACTGTGAATATTCGCACTTGGTCAAAAAAATATCGCCAACCAGTAATTCCAAGATGGTGAAGCAGACTCTGGTTGCACTGCAGCGTAAGTTGAGAAAAGGATTTGGTATCCTGGCTAACTTCGGTTTTGTCCTAAAGAAGACATTAGTATCTTTTTCTAAATTCAAAAGTCTTGTTCAGCGAGTTGTCAATCTCGTGGAGAGGAAGGGTGTGCTGAATGTACTCTCCAATTTTGCAAAATACGTCAGTTTTGCCAGCAGACTGCTTAAGGCAGAGAACACATTTCCCATTAATGTAACACCACCACCTGTCACATCGAATATTCATTTAGATGAATATTCGACAGTTGAGCCCCTAAATGTTTCAGTATCTGTAATTATACCAACCTACAACGCAGGGCATGAATTCCATTGGCTGTTAAGAAAGCTAAATAGCCAAAAAGGGCTATCGAATATTCAGATCGTCATTGTTGACTCTGGTTCGGACGATGAAACACCGGCAATGGCAGAAAAAGAAAATTGTGAGCTGGTAGAAATCTTACAATCAGAATTCAGCCATAGTTACTCGCGAAACATCGGTGCTGAGAATGCGACTGGAGACTACCTGCTATTTATGGTGCAGGACGCCTACCCTATTGGAGACTATTGGCTTTTTTCTATGGTCAACTACCTTTTGGTTCATGGGAAAGAGAATGTGGTAGCTGTATCCTGCGGCGAGTATTGTCGACTAGATAGTGATCTGGTTTATGACTGTGATGTGGATACACATCAGAAATTCCTGATGTGTAAGGAGGAAGATAGAATTGGAGAATTTTGGAGTAATGAACATAGAGCATTGAGATTAGGGGGGCAGTTGAGTGATGTGTCATGTCTTATTTCCCGCCAACTATTTTCGCAATATCGGTATCAAGGGGATTATGCAGAGGATCTTGATCTAGGCATTAGGCTGATCAAAAATGGTTATAAAATTGCCATGCTCGCATCTACTAAAACCATTCACTCACACAATAGACCGGCCTATTATTACTTGAAGCGTTCATTCGTCGATACTACTCATATTGTTCGAAAGTTCGATGATTTTGAGTATCCAGCCATAAAGAGTTTTCGCGGCCTATTCGTTGGAATAGTTAGTGCCGCTTGTGGTCTAACGGCTTTAATAAGGAACTTTGATCTGGATTTGGGGCAGAAGTGTTTACATGAAGCCATGTTGTATTCTGATGAATGGCTGGGTAATCATTTGAGCAAGCTCGATTTGGACGGAGAAATTGACTTGCTTGATGATGATTTAACAAGGAGGCTTGTGGACTACAGACAAATATTCTTGCGCGATATTGGCGATATTTCTGATGAGGAAAGAGATGGTGCAATCATATTTTATGATGAATTTCGCGGTCGACTAAGTCATTTTGATCGTTATGCCAGCGAGATCTATCTTCAACAGGATGGGAGTTTGCGAGAAGAATTAGTCAAAATGTTTACTAAGAATTTTGCCTCTACAGTTGGGTCCTGCCTGGGTTTTTTATTGCTAGGCAAGCGGCATCTTGATGGTCAGGAAATCGAAAGTGTCGAAAGGATTCGCTTAGATTTGCAGGCAGGTATCTGATCGTGCGAATTTTGATTATTGTCCATCAATTTTATCCCGAGTACTCAGGCGGGACAGAAAAAGTTACTTTTGGGCTAGCCAAATTGGCACAAAAAGCAGGGCACTTTGTTCGTGTTCTGACCTGTGTGACAGGTGAGCTCAATTCCGACACCTGGGAACAAGGGTGTTCAGAATATCTCTGGGACACTACTTATCAAGGGATACCTGTTTCTGCGATCAGGAGTGCTGATATAGATGCATCTGCTGAATATTCACTAGGTCATGATGTTCCTTTAGTGGGTCAAATTAGCCAGCTTCTGGAACTGGAAAACTATGATGTATGCCACGTGATGCATGCCATGAGAATGGCGTCCGCAATTCAAGCAGTGCAGAATTGTAATATTCCATACATTCTTTCGCTGACTGATTTTTACCTACCCTGCTATCGCATTAATTATATAAGGCAGGAAGGAAATTTGTGTGGTGGTTCGCAGGGAGGTGTTAACTGTGGAACTAAATGCCTGTTGCCAGATTGGCGACCTGCGTTCTTCCTCGACCGATATTCTATGGCACAAAAGATTGTGGAATTGGCTCAATATGTTGTTTGTCCCTCAGAGTATGTGGCTGCGCTATATTCCCAGGAATTCCCTGATGCAAAGTTCAAAGTTGTGGCTCATGGCATTGATTTGTCCTTATGCAGGATTCGAGAAAACGATCACAAGGTCGATGAAATAGTATTTGGATATCTGGGATCGATTGGGCCCGTTAAAGGCTTGGAAATTTTGATTGAAGCATTTCAGCAGGTTGTTGGTGACAATCTACGACTAAATATTTGTGGTGGCTTTGTTAATGATGATGGCTATGAGAAGACAATAAGAAATCTCGTGTCATTGGATGAAAGAGTTAACCTCCTGCCCGCTGTGAATCCCAGGGAAGTATTTGATGTCTTGCAAACATTTGATCTGCTCTGTATTCCCTCTGTGGTACCGGAGACTTTCTCTCTAGTGTTCCATGAAGCTATGGCAGCACAAGTACCTGCTATGGTGTCAGCCCTGGGAGCACCTCAATACCATATTGAGACATACCAGTGTGGGTCTGTTGTACCTGCAGGGGATAGGAGGGCCTGGACTGTAGCACTAGAAACAGTTGCGGAGAGGCCTGAGTTGCTGGCTTCCTG
>Ga0187833_10000303_pt1 | contig 57958 bp, 50 predicted proteins | sample ETNtaG_37_FD_167968 | JGI IMG/M metagenome (GOLD analysis project Ga0187833, IMG submission 167968) | Marine microbial and viral communities from oxygen minimum zone, Eastern Pacific Ocean - ETNP2014_SV_400_PacBio MetaG (Illumina Assembly) | ecosystem: Environmental > Aquatic > Marine > Hypoxic...
ACTCAGACCAGCTGAGGGCTCTTTACTCAGACCAGCTGAGGGCTCTTTACTGAGAACAGCTGAGGGCTCTTTACTGAGAACAGCTGAGGGCTCTTTACTGAGAACAGCTGAGGGCTCTTTGCTAAGGCCAGCTGAGGGCTCTTTACTAAGCCCAGCTGAGGGCTCTTTACTCAGACCAGCTGAGGGCTCTTTACTCAGACCAGCTGAGGGCTCTTTACTAAGAACAGCCGAGGGCTCTAACTTCCAGGCTTTTTCGGGACGGTGATCATTGGCTTCGGACAAGCCAAAGCATCGATCCGGGCCGAGCCTGACTCGAAACATATTCAGCAGTTGGATTCCTTTGTCGGCGGGGTGAACATAACCACCCTGATGAGCAATGCTCTGAAACAGATCCCCAGGAGTTGCCCTGGCAGGGAAGAACCGGTTTACGCTCAGTGCAATATTGTCTATTTCCTTAACGTCGTCAATCTGATCAAGTTTAAGCCTGGTTAGTGTGAGAAAAATCCTGACATTATTTTCAAGGTTTGCGAGGTAGATGCTAAATGACTTCTTCCCATGGTTTCGATGGGACAGATGCCAGGTGAAATGATTAATATGTAACTGCCTCGCAAATAGAAAGTTGGAAAGCTCACCTAGTAAACGATTGATCGGAAAAGTGAGTGACTCAAGGTTAGACACATCTGACAAGAATGTGATGTCGTGGTGGAACTTTGCAGTTGGACTTATCAATTTCTGTGGATCTGATTTCACCCCAAGTAGCCGTTCGAGGTAGTCGACGAAGTAAATCCCAAAACGACGAAGCAAACCGCTGGTTGGTAATGTGAGTAGATAATTGACACTATGAACACCCATCTGATGTAAGGAATTGATGATCTTTTCGTCAGTGTGCAGGTAACGAACGGGTATATGGCTTATTGTTTTTCTCACAAAAGCCTCCGTGATCATGACGTCGTTGGAATTCATTTCATGGATTGTTCTCCCCTTGCGAAGAGCCTGGGCTGTCAACATGGCTGATAATGGGGTTACGTTGGTTGCAATAATCGGCTGATAGCCCAACTGCTGAATGCTTTGATTTACTTTATCGACGAGGGCGTCTAACCCTTTGAATAAATTGGTGCAGCCAGTAATGTCCAGCAGCAGGCAGTCGGGTGCCCTGATCGAAACATTAGGTGTGAACTGGTATGCCCATTGAGCCAGGTGTGACAGCGTGCTGATTTCTTTATCTTCATTTCGCTCGATGCCTACTACTTTATCGCTCAGGGTGTACGCAGTATCCATACTGTTCCCAGGCTTAATGCCCAAATCCTGTGCTGCCTGATTGAGACGAAAGACGCGTTGTTTCTCTGTAATGACAACTGCTTGATCATCCGGTGTTGTTTCCTGATTCCATTTGCGAATGAACACCTCAAGAGGTAGCTTGTTGAAATACAAACACATCCATAAAGGGGTATTACTGGATGGCATGTCGGTTTATGGTGCTGGATTCGATATAGGTGAATGGTCGATCACAAATTGATGTGTTATTAACTGTTAACTCAGAAAAATCAGGTGTTATTTGATTAAGGTGATCACCTAATTCGATGGTTAACAAATCAGTTGCCCAGCCACCTTTTCGCTTTAGTATTTTAAGTTTCATGCACGAATGTTCGCTAAGGGGTGATGGCACGTCAGCGTATAACTGAATTCTGAGTTCTGCGGGTGACGAGTTATGCACCGCGTTGAAATGTCGATTGAGAATTCCCAGACAGTGACCAGTTTTGCAAGCCACCTGTAAGCGTCGCAGATGTTTATCCTTTAACTTCTTTGGCCAGGCGAGAACCGCTGAGCAGCTTTGTGATGCAAGAGCTGTTTCCAGTACCCACAATGTGTCTTCATCCGTTGCAGGATTTACAATGAGAACCCGGGAAAGGTCGATACCTGCTTTTACCAGCGCTGGCGCATAAGGTATATAAGGCGGCGCCACCCAGAGTAACCACCGGTTTTGATGTCGGCTCAATCGGGCAAGTGCAGGTGAGAGTAATCGAAATTCCCCAATGCCAGCTTTGCCATACAGTAATTCGGTCAGACCATCTGTCGGCCATCCGGAGCCAGGGAGGTGCTGATCCAACAATGCGTATCCTGAGGGGGTACCTTGCTGGAATCCGCAGTCAATATTTGATGCTCGCCAGATGTGGCCGGAATGCTGAAGCAACTTATCCAGTGGCTGGTCGCGATTTAACAATTGTGCTGTTTGCGGCTGGTTCATATGTAATCTGAAGTAAACGACTACTGTAAATATATACAGTATTTTTGATTTGATCAATAGGGGAGGAGCTAGAGAGGCAGAGCCTGGGTCTCCTTAACCTCTTCCATGACGACGTAGGTTCTTGAGTCGCTTACGCCGGGCAACGTCAACAGCGTTTCCCCCAGCAGTTTACGATAGGCGCCCATATCGGCAACTCGCGCCTTGATAAGGTAGTCGAAATTACCCGACACCAGATGACACTCGAGAACCTGAGGTAATTTGAGGACAGCTTCACGAAATTCATCAAAGACATCGGAAGAGGTGCGCAGCAGAGAGATTTCAACGAAAACCAACAATTCAAGGTCAAGAAGCCTGGGATCCAATCGTGCCTGATACTGTTGAATGTAGCCAAACTTCTCAAGGCTCTTCACCCGTTCTGCGCAGGGTGTAGCGCTCAGGCTGACGCGTCTGGACAATTCGGTATTCGATATTCGACCGTTGCCCTGTAACTCCTTGAGTATTCTTCGGTCAATTCTGTCTAGTGGTTTTAACTGTATATATTTATTTTTATACATATCACGTCCATCTGAATTAGGGAAGGCAGGGTATTATACTGATTTCTACCTGAATATAAGTGAGATTACCTATAGAGCGATGAATATACTAGCATCATAATAATCCACTCCGGAAATTGCTATGCGTATTGGTGTACCCGCCGAAATAAAAAATAACGAATTTAGAGTCGGCCTGGTGCCTGCTGGTGTACGCGAACTCACTCGGCATGGGCATGATGTGATCGTTCAGAGTAATGCCGGTGCTGGTATCGGCTTTGAGGATACCTCTTATCAGAGTGCCGGTGCGAGTGTCATTGATTCCGCAGAAGAAGTTTTTGCTGAAGCAGAGATGATTGTCAAAGTTAAGGAACCCCAGGCGGTTGAGCGTAAACTCCTGCGTGCAGGGCAGACTCTTTTTACCTATCTGCATCTTGCTCCTGATTTTCAACAGACAGAGGATCTGCTCAAAAGCGGTTCCACCTGTATTGCCTATGAGACGGTCACTGATCCTATGGGTGGTCTACCCCTGTTGGCACCCATGTCCGAGGTTGCGGGGCGTATGTCGATTCAGGCAGGTGCAATGTGTATGGAAAAATCTCATGGTGGACGCGGAATTCTGCTTGGCGGAGTACCTGGCGTAATACAAGGGCAGGTGCTCATTCTGGGCGGTGGTGTTGTCGGTCAAAATGCAGCCCAGATGGCTGTGGGATTAGGTGCACGAGTAACAGTCGTTGACCGTTCTCTCGAAGTTCTAAGGCGGCTTGATTATCTGTTTGGCAATCGGATACAAACTCTTTATTCAACTCATGACGCTGTGGAAGAAGTCGCACTGAATGCCGATCTGATCATTGGTGCAGTTCTGATTCCCGGTGCTTCGGCGCCAAAGCTGATTTCTCGTGAAATAGTCGAGAGAATGAATGCGGGCACGGTGATGGTGGACGTGGCCATTGATCAGGGTGGTTGTTTCGAAACATCCCACGCGACCACGCATGATGAGCCAACCTATATCATTGATGATGTTGTGCACTATTGTGTGGCTAACATGCCTGGAGCAGTAGCACGGACATCGGCAGCAGCACTAAATAACGCGACGCTTCCTTATGTGTTGGAACTCGCTGATAAGGGTGTGAAGAATGCCCTTCTTGGCAACGTTCACCTTTTGCATGGTCTAAATGTCTATCACGGTAATGTCACCAACGAATTTGTTGGTGCAGCTCATCAGCTTGATTATATAAATCCGAAAAAGGCAATCGCAGCGTAGGCGTAATTTAGGATGAAGCGGATAGGAAGTTGAGTGTAGGAACCATTAACGCCCTATCCAGAGAAATCTGCAACCAAAAACCACACTGCAACAGCATATTACAAGTCTATTCATGCACCATAGTTACGTTGCGTATTTTATTATTGTTCCGCCATCACTCTGGCCAACGCTTCTTCAGTGCGCCATTTTCCACCTTGAAGGCGCAGAAGATAGATAGCAGCGGTTACGATTATCATGATGATAAAAACTACCCATGCAGTTCTTGGTCCTAAATGAAGAATCTTGATAACGATAAACTGAACCAACAGCATGACCCAATGTAGGGCAACTGAAACCCACATTAACCAGGCTGTGTCACCTGCACCCCTCAACACGCCGCCAGTTACCAGGATTATTGCATCAGCCATAACATAACTTGCCAGGCCAACCATCATAAAAGTCGACAGTTCCAAGATAGCAGCGGCATGTGGAACCTCGATAACGAACAGAAGCACCAGTGCTTCTCTGAAAACAACGAATGTTATGGCTAGACAACATGAGTAAACGAGGCTTATAAGGAACCCTGAAAGTATGACCTCTCGCATTCGGTCCATATTATTTTCACCGACAAACCTGCCAACCATACTGATCAATGCAACGTTCAGTCCTATCATTGGCACGAACGATATAATGTCCCAGTTAAATACAATGGCTGCTGAAGCCGCTTCGGTGATTCCATAGGACTGGAACATCAGCAGAAACAAATTGAACGCGGCAACATTAAGAAACATCTCGATTCCTGAAGGAATGCCGAGCCTTAGGTAGCGACGTAGAATACCTTTTTCAAGCTGCCATGATTGGTTTACAAAATATCTGGACCGGTGTTGGCGTTCAAAATAGAAGACGAGAAATAGTGATAGGCTAAAAACTGAACTGACTATAGTTGCATATGCAGCGCCAGCAATACCCAGTTCAGGGAACCACCCGATGCCGAATATGAGTACATAGGTGAGGGGTATGTTCAGCATGACACCTAGTGTGTCAGCGATCATTACTACACGGGTTTTTGCGATGCCCGCAAAGTAGGACGCGAGTGGGGTTTTGATAAGTCCAATACCTGAGCCACAGATTAGAATATAGAAGTATTTGCGTTCCAGCAGTTCAAGTTCTGGAGCATGACCCATGAAACCAAACAGATTACCAACAAAATACCCTATCAATAGGAGCAGCGGTATAAAGACAAGACACAGGATAAAACCCTGGGTGACCACTCTTGGGCACTTCTCAAGTTCTCTTGCGCCATAGTATTGGGCAACCAGCGCATTCGCATAAGATAGAACGCCAATAAAGAGAGACATACAAAAAAAGGATGCTACGCCGCCACCCAGCGAAGCTGCCATATGGGTTGGGCTAACAAGTGACATGAAGTAGCGATCAGTAAAAATCATTACAGCGAAAGCACCCTGAGAAACCACCATCGGGTAGGCGATCATCATTAGTTCACTCAGGGTGTGTTTCTCGATCTTTATGATTCTATTCATGGAGTCCGTGACCCGGAGTAAATTCAGGAAATCTAATAGTTAGATGCAATAAAATGAAAGGGTATTGCTGTTCTATTATTGTTTCGAACGAGAGAGTAACGTATATCTATACTTATTCCGCCTGTTTACGCCAGAAGATGGCTTGAGCATCGATCTGTTGCATATCTTCTTTGATACCCTGTTTGGTACGGAAGTCATAAACGGCTTTCTTGCAAGGTATGCAGGAGCCATAATCATCGACGAGAGTGTAGGAACCATTAACACCCTATCCAGAGAAATCTGCAAGTATGATTTGATAGCTACAGGCCATTTTCTACAGCATTAGGGCTATATATAATACTGCGACACTCACTCGTGATGCCGCCTCTCGGTTGGCGTCGCTGGTCGAGTGAACTTCGAGGCCATAGGAGAATGAAAATGACGATGCCCAAGATCTCTCTCGGGTTTCCTCCGGGGCCCCTGGCTTTGGAAGCCGCTGTCCTGGCAGAGGAACTGGGTTACCACAGGCTGTGGTTGTACGACTCCGCCTCAATCTGGGAAGACGTCTGGGTGATCATGGGACTGGTGGCAGAGCGAACCAGCCGGATTGGCCTCGGCACCGCTGTCCTCATCCCTAATCTTCGCCACGTGATGACTACTGCATCTGCGATTGCGACCATCGAGCGGATGTCTCCGGGACGCCTGGTGGTGGGTTTCGGCACGGGTTTCACAGGCCGGTGCGTGCTGGGCCAGAAGTCGCTGAGTTGGGCCTTTACCGAGCGTTACGTTCGACAACTCAAGGCGCTACTCGCCGGCGAGGTGGTGGAGATCGACGGGAAACCGTGTCAGATGATTCACCATCCGAAGATGGCCAAGACGCGTCCGATCCAGACGCCTATCGTACTCTCCGCTTTTGGTCCCAAGGGCCAGGCGATCGCGAAGGAAATTGCCGATGGAATCATGTGTTACTTCGGAGGCGCCAACGATGGCACTTGGGATCAGTTCATCCGGATGGTGGACGGCACGGTTCTCGAACCCGGCGAATCACCCCACTCAGAGCGGGCGATCGACGCCGCCGGCCCCTGGTGGGTGATGGGTGCACACGCGACACTGGAAATGGAGGGAGCAGAGGCGCTTGGTAAGTGGCCGGGTGGCGATGAGTACCTCGACCAGGTGGCCGCCGACCGCCTCGAAGGTCAGCGCCACCTGGCCATTCACGAGGGCCACTGCACCCACCTGACTGAGCGTGATCGGATTTTGATTGATGCAGTCGGAGGTAAACCACAATGGCGAGGTTGGGTTGGCGAGGCGGCTGAAATCAAGAGGTGGGCCGAAGAAGAGGCCGCAGCGGGTGTCAGCGAGGTATTTTTCGTCCCGGCAGGCAGCGATCCCCTGCGCGAGGTTCGCGCCTTTGCCGAGGCGACGATCGGCTTGGACACAATGCAGGCATGAGAGCCCTGATGCTGCAGACTATTCCCTCAGTCTCCGGGCAAAGCAGACCATGTGAACTACAGGGCAGACAATCGAGCTTCCGAACATAGGAACCATTAACGCCCCATTCTGAGATATCTGCAAGTATGATTTGATGGCTACAGGCCATTTTCTATAGCATTATTAGGAATTAGAAGGGGGATTACACTGCTTTTACTTCGCGTCAGGTATGCGTCGTGTAATCGCGTTTGCTGGGACGGTTCTCTTCGTCTGCTGTTTGCTCTTTGATTTTCATCGTTTGGCGCAGATGCAAGAGTCTGGAGTGAATGACTGGGAAACTGCTTTGCAGATTTCGATCTCGTTATATCTGGATATCATCAATTTATTGTTGGAGATACTTGAGGCCGTGGGTGACTAGATAGCCTGTTATTTTAGTTCGGACACTGCCTTAATATTCAGGAGAGTTCGATAGTCTGATCCCTGGTAACAAAGGATTATCGGGCCCTGGATTAAATTCGTTTTATCTATTAGTTAAAGGAGAAATTATGATATCACTTATTGTGTGCGCACTCGGGCTAGCTATAGCTCAAATTTGGTTAATTCCGATGTTGCTTAATTTGGGGAACGGGCAATACCTCCTTTCTAACCGGGACAGTGCGCCTCCGGAAGATTCGGTGAGATTGGGCAGGGTCCGGAGGGCAGCCACTAACTTGCAGGAGAGCTTCCCTTCATTTTTGGCGCTCGCTGTCTTATCTATTGTTCTGCAGGTGGATAATTATGATCTCGCGTTATACTGGCTAGGCTTTAGGGTGGCTTTTCTCGTGAGTTATGTGGCGGGTATCATCTATGTTAGGACCTTGTTTTGGCTCGGCTCCATCATTTGTTTGATTATGATGGCCGTCGCACTGATCTAGTTCCTCGCAAGAGCGTTCTATTGAAAAAGAACGCTCTTATTCCCTCTATTATATTAGTCTGCCTGTGCGGTCGTAAATCGAGTGCTTTTGCCTCATCGTAATTTCGAAGTCATCAACGAAACCGACATGGCAGACGTAGCAGCTGTCGATAATCTCCTGCAAAACCGACCGGTCGGTTACGCTCCTGGTTGGTGATCTTCTGATTCTAGTTCACTTTGCATTGCCCAAGTCAGCCATTGGATCTGTTCTCAATGAAAAGCGTGCATCTTATATGATCTCCTGGTGCAGCGTATTATCTAAATGAGATGCTTTGGGGATTCATAGGGTGATATGTGGTGTTCTCAGGTGAAACGTAAGAGATTGACCGGGCCTGAATCAATCTGCATAGTGAGCGCTTTTTTTGCAGCACATTAAATAATCTATAAACATGCAAAATTCCGTCCTCAAAGAAATGTCACTACTCACTTTGATCAATGTCTTGTTGCTGGGCTGCGGGACAGCCACAGACAGGGAGGAACCCGTGAGCAAGGTAAAACCGCCAGTCGCAAGGATTGAATCCAGAACTTTATCTTTGCACGATCATGAGAGAATCGATGATTACTTCTGGATTCGTGATGACAACAGAAATGATCCTGAAGTACTGGAATTATTGAAATCTGAAAATGACTATACAGAATCAGTCATGGCCCATACGAAATCACTGCAGAACGAGCTCTACAGAGAAATCACCGGACGACTCACTACCGATGATTCCACGGTCCCGGTTAAACGTGGAGATTATTATTACCATCGTGAATTCAGGGCAGGTGGTGAGCACCCGATCTACCTAAGGCGCGGCGTCAAGAAGGACTCAGCTGAGATCATACTCGATGTGAACCAGCTGGCTGAGGGGCATGAGTACTTTAGCGTCGATAACTGGACAGTCAACAATAGCCACATATTGGCATTTGCCGAGGACGACCTAAGCCGTCGAATTTACACAATTCGATTCAAGGATCTTGCGACCGGCCAAATGCTGCCAGATGTGATCAGAGGTGCATCTTCAAGTCTTGCCTGGGCAAATAACAACAAAACGATTTTCTATGTAAAAAAAGATCCGGAAACACTCTTGCCCTTCCAGGTATACCGGCATGATCTGGGTACACAGATTGATAACGATCAACTGGTGTACGAGGAAAATGACCGGAGTTTCTATACCACGGTCTATAAAACTCGCAGTGAAGACTTTATTGTCATTTCGATGCAGAGTACGGACTCATCAGAAATTCACCTGATTGATGCTAGTCATCCCACTGACCCGGCCAGTGTCTTCCTGCCAAGGGAAGAGCAGCATGAATATCGGATCAGGCACGTTTCCGGGACATTCTACATTGTGACCAACTGGCTCGCGGAGAATTTCCGTCTTATGCAGGTCAGCGACAAGAAACTGGGAGACAAAAACGCATGGCAGGAGGTGATAGGAAATCGCCAGGATGTCCTGCTGCAGGATGTTGAAGGTTTTACACGATTCTTCGTGGTCAATGAACGATTCGAGGGACTTAATCAACTGCGGGTCTTTGATCGCGAGACCATGAAGGACAACCTTATTGAATTTCCTGAACCTGCTTATTCTGCAGGTCTGCATTCTAATCCGGAGGTTGATTCTGAGGTTGTTCGCTATGTCTACTCAAGTCTGATTACACCGAGTTCAGTTTTTGACTATGACATGGTCAATGGTCGATCGAATTTATTGAAGCAGGATAAAGTACTCGGTGACTTTAATGCCAGATTGTACCGGTCAGAACGCATCAGTATCACAGCAAGAGATGGTGCAGCCGTACCTGTTTCACTGGTTTACCGTAAAGACAAGAAAACCATAGGACGCAACCCCTTATACCTTTACGCCTATGGCTCGTACGGTTATTCAGCTGACTTGAGTTTCAGTTCCAAGCGTCTTTCACTTCTGGATCGAGGCTTTGTTTATGCGATAGTCCATGTGCGAGGCGGTGAAGAGATGGGCAGAACTTGGTATGAGCAGGGCAAATTACTGAACAAGAAAAATACTTTCTGGGATTTCATTGACGCAACTGAAACTCTTGTCGCAGAGGGATACGGTAACAGGAATGAGGTTTTTGCTCAGGGTGCCTCAGCTGGCGGATTACTCATGGGTGTGATTGCCAATGAAGCCCCGGACAAATACCTGGGTGTTGTTGCTCATGTGCCGTTTGTTGATGTTGTTACAACCATGCTTGATCAAACCATTCCACTGACAGCGGGTGAATTTAGCGAGTGGGGTGATCCTCGTGACAAGGTCTACTACGACTATATGCTTTCCTATTCGCCTTACGATCAGGTAAGCGTTCAGGCCTATCCGAACATTTTTGTTACAACGGGATTACATGATTCGCAGGTACAGTATTTTGAGCCGGTCAAGTGGGTTTCAAAATTACGAAGACTGAAACAAGATAACCACCGCCTGCTCATCAATGTCAATATGGATACAGGTCATAGTGGCGCGACGGGAAGGTACGAACAGTATCGCATTGATGCTCTGGAGTATGCGTTTATTTTAGATGTACTTGAGGAATCGGAATCAGGTCGGTTGAATGAAGCAAATTACGCGAAATGAATTTGAGTCTTCAGTAAGTCGGAATACAGTTCTGTTCGGTTCGATTGATCGACCCGGTATTATGCTGACGCCCGATGGCGATATTGTAAAGTGCTTCTATCAGCGAAAACGGATTACTCGATCTGCCCTGTTCCCTCCTGCCAAGCGATTTGCCGCCAACAGCCGCGAACTGGCTCGCAAAGACATAATAGCCCCGACGGTCACTGAAACGTTGAGCTGCCCCGAGGTGCCGGTTGACATGGTTGTCTATCCGAAAATTGAGGGGGAAGAAATTCGTGACTTGTGTGCGGCAGGCGATTTTTCTGTATTAGGTGATTTTGCTGCATATCTTGCTGAATTGCATTTAAAGGGGATCTACTTCAGGGCAATCCATCTTGGTAACGTATTGAGTTTCGAAGCATCGGCAATGGCATTGATTGACATCGCTGATCTTAAGTCACATCGAATGCCACTTTCCCTGTTTGCTCGAGCTCGCAATCTTGCCCATCTGTTTGAAAGAGACGATGACAAGGTCTTCTTTCGCCAATATGGTATTGAAAAATTCCTGCAGGAATATTTTCAACGTGCTGATTTAAGTCGATTCACCCAGATGCTTTTGCGATGGCAACTCAGAAATGCAATTGAAATTCTGACCATCACATCACAAGGTTAGGTCAGTCGCGCATGATTTCCATACCGAAGTATGGATTGTATTACAGGGTCGTAATAATATACGACGAAGGCAATTGTGATTCCGTGATATGTCGATAATAACCAAAGTCAGGCGCCGTCAGATAACCGTGTTCCACTGTAGTCGATTTTTTGACTTTAGACCTACCCTCATTGGTCTGCTGATACTCATTTTACTGGTTGCATGCTCTGGCGGAGGAGGTGGCGGCTCAGGTCCCGCCGCTATAGACACAGACAGCGATGGCATTAGTAACAACGCGGATACTGATGATGACAATGACGGCGTAAATGATTCAAGTGATGCCTTCCCGCTTGATGCAACCGAATCGGTGGATACAGACAGCGATGGCACTGGTAACAATGCGGATACTGATGACGATGCTGATGGAGTCACTGATTTAGAAGATAACTGCCCCTTGATGGCTAATTCGTCGCAGTTGGATACTGATGACGATCTAGTCGGAGATGAGTGTGATACTGAAGTGAATAACTTTATTCTGCCATCCGGCGCCCGATCTCTCGTGGCACCCGTGGTTACCACGTCACTGTCCGACGATCTGCTTAACTGTACGGTGCTGCTGGAGAGCGGCCAGGGATGCGATTTCAATACCGCGCCACTGATTGGCATGGAGACGACAAATCCCACCATAGACGATGTCATGGCGCGTGTTTTTGTATCCCATGATTGGATGGCGACGAGATTCAGGGAAATTCTGGATCAGATGCCAACAGAAGTCCTGCTGATGACACGAGGTTTAACAGCAATCGTGATTTCTTACGACATACGCCCTTCCTTCTATACAGCAGAAACAGCTGCCATCTACATTGATCCTGATTCAATCTGGCTTACGGAGGAAGAAGAGGCAACCGTTGATCAAACACCTGACTATCGAAGTGGGTTCAGTTCAGAACTGCAGTTCACCTTTTTAAGAAGGAATGTTCAGGGCAATACAGACTTAAGATCTTTTCCACGCAGTTTGGAGACAGTCAGCTTAGCTACTGCAGATCTGCTCTTTCATGAATTGGCTCACGCGAATGATTTCGCTTCACCGGATCGAATTGACTCGATCAATACTTTTCAGCAAATTGTGAGCGCCTTGCTGGGTTCGAGTGATTCCTTCCCTTCTACCTATCTAAAAAGCATATATCCGTTGGGTTCCAGTACCATGTTTTCGTTAGCAAAAGTTTCCTTTATTGGTGAGACCGCGACAGCGGTTCAAAAAAATCTTTCACCGGAAGATGTCTCTGCAGAATTCTCAGTTGATTTTGCCAATGACTATTATAGCTATACAAGCCAATATGAAGATCTCGCCATGCTGTTCGAAGAAGCAATGCTGTATTACAGCTTTGATATTTCGAGAGATATCGCGTTTACGAATTCGCCAGGCACTAACTTTTGCAGTGACTATATCGTCTCCTGGGGATTGCGTAACAGAATTGGTGATCCTGCAATTCAGGCTCGTGCCATGTATGTAGTGGATGCCCTCCTGCCTGAAATTGCAGCTCAGATAGAAGATCGTCTGGCAGATATGCCGCCACCTGCCTTCATGACACCCGGTGTGGATTGGTGCAGTAATATTACATTAACAGCAAGCCCGCAAACTGGTTTGATCATTCAGCCTGAGAATCTTGAACCGCCTTCGGTGGAACGGATTATTCCTTTCGAGTAGATGTCTGCATCGAACCCCGGAGTTCAGAGGATGAAACATCATGTCTGAAATCTTTCTCTGCTATCTCTTCACAGATTCTGCTTAGTTTTTCGGGGATTTCAGCCTTCGACAGGCTGATATATTGATTTCCAATACGACGACCAAAGACTAAAAACCGGTGTTTGTTATCGATCAGTGTCTGAATAGCAATGTCTCTTTCTTCGACACTGTCGGAGTAGTAACGTCGATCCGCGATACGATTTATCGTATCGACGCCAACGATGAATATTGCACCGGGGAAGAGCCTCGATTTGTCAACGAAAGTTGGCGCGTGTGTGAAGATGACCGGTCCATGATCAATCGACGCTTGCCTGAAATTCATGTCGATGAAATCAAGCGGTGGTTTGTCAACGTTAAAAATTGAAATTTCAAACACCACCTGCTGGTTGGTAATTTTGCCCGCCTGGACATACATTGCGTGATGCCCCGCGTGAATCGGATTGAAAGCACCTGGAAAAATGACCTTTGGATGCTCCGGATCCATCCAGGTTGACTGGATTTCACCTGATATTAGCTGTTGCCATTCCGGTTGAGCATGTCCAGTTCTAAAAGTACTATCTTGGAACTCCAGTTCACTCAACTGTCCGGTTGCGAAAGCCATCGCTTTCAATATGAGTTCGCGGCAGAGCCGCTCCTGCTCACTGCGGCTCATCAGGCTGTCTAGTATAAGGCTGATTTCGATCGTTTGGCTGGCAGATTGAATGGCGACATAGCATCGATCTTTGCCGCTGCGATTACGGTTAGTCGCAAGAGCAGCCGTACAGCCAAGGCCAAAAAGACTGCTTTCCTGCGACAAATTTCGTGCCCGAAGGAAGGACGCCATGGCCATGACCCGCGCGGTTTCGCCACTGCAGGCCTGATCCGGTTCGAAGCCGATAAACTTGCTGAGTGCACCTGCACTATAGGGAACCGTAGCTTCAAGAACTGTATTGGAGGCACCGGGAACCAATAGTAAATCTGATGCAGCACTGCTACCGCCGCCTGTGATTGCAAGTACGAATTTACTGTCGTCAGCATGGAGCTGGTTGATCAGCTCTTCTTCAGATATAGCCATGCGGGAATTATACCCTGCCGGGCACGGGAAGGGCTCCGTAAATCCGAGATCCGGTTCTGCTCCAGATCGCTACATACAATCGGTTGGACTTCTGGCAATCAGCGGGCTGATGTTCATCGCGTTTCTGTTTACCTCTTCCTGGGTACAGAATATCCAGAAGCTGCTCAGTATCACTAGGGATCTGACAGGAGTCCATTATAATTAGCGGCAACCCTTATTGAATCTTTAGTCGTTAACATGTTCCGCTGGAAGGCTTGAATAATGGATAATGGCATTTCAACTGGAAAATCCAGGTTCTTGTTACATTTCAGTTTATGGTCATCAATATGTCAAATTCCCGGCCTTCACTACTACTCTTAACCATCCTGGTTTTGGGAGAGCCCTCAGCTGCTCTTAGTAAAGAGCCCTCAGCTGCTCTTAGTAAAGAGCCCTCAGCTGCTCTTAGTAAAGAGCCCTCAGCTGCTCTTGATAAAGAGCCCTCAGCTGCTATAAATAGGGAATCCTCTGCCGTTAATACACCAGACAGTCAGTCATCAGTGGGACAAAGCGGGCAGGCCGACAGCAAGGACAGAGAAGTGGCAGACGGTTTGAAAACACTGACCCCCGAACAGATCGAAAACTACACCTTCCCGACAGAGGAGGACGTTTTTAAGGTGTCAGACCTGTCGGTAGGCGAGCTGCAGATTTTGAACAAGCGGCGACGCATGGCAAAAGATCTGCTCGCCCGCAGACTAGGGCTGCTTTCTATCAAGAGAACCAGTAAGGATCTGCCAATCCTGCAGCAGGTCATTGACCGAAAGATCCTGCGGAGTTATCAGATCGATGAGTGGCAGGCGCTGGGTGTTTTGTTCGGGGATGTTTTGGCCCACGAATTCAATCTTCGATGGGTGCGGTATGAGGATGACAGGGGAGCCAACAGAGCGCTTCGCTGGCGATCAACCGACAATTTTGTATTTCCCGTGACGGTCTTTTCGAAACGGGTGAAATATGGCGAAAAAGTGAATGTGCGGCAGATCTATGACAGGTTATCCAGTGAAATTGAGTCATTTAAAAAATGGGAAGCTCGACCCAAACTCCCACACACAGGTAAAAGAAATTAAGTTGAGTATCCACAGGCCATTACTGTTTAGGTCGCTGCAATGAGTTTCGCCAGTTCATCCATTACCAGATCACCAAACTCGATCGTCGATACTATTTTTGTGTCTGATTCACCGGAAGATAAATCTGACGTTGAATAGCCGGTTTCGAAAACACTCTTCATTGCTAGCCAGACAGCTTCGGATTCTGCTTTAAGGCCAAAGCTCATATCCAGCATCATTGCCACTGAACCGATCATGGAATAAGGATTGGCAATGTTCATCCCTGCAATATCAGGTGCGGAGCCATGAGAGGGTTCATAATAGGCCTTGTCAGGACCTATACACGCTGAGGGCATGAGTCCCAGGGAACCAAGAATACCACCGCCCTGGTCAGACAGAATGTCCCCAAACATATTCTCCATAACCATGACATCAAACTGTCCTGGATTGAGGCATAATGCCGTTGCTGCCGCGTCTACCAGAAGATGCTTCACCTCAACATCAGGATAATCCTGGCTAACTTCATCGAGTACCTCGTTCCAGAACACGCTGGACATCAGGACATTGCTCTTGTGTATATTGTGAAGTACCTTTTTACGCTGACGAGCTTGTTCAAATCCAACTTCCAGTACTTGCCTTATCTGATCTTCGTCATACTCAAGAACTTCTTTGACATACCGTAAACCAGCTTCGTTGACACCTTGTTCCTTCTCACCGAAATATAGGCCGCCCACGAGTTCACGAATCAGCAGAATATCGATACCCTCTTTTATAATTTCTGGTTTGAGCGGTGAGAAATGTGCCATATCTTTGCTCAAGAAGATGGGCCTGAAATTCGCAAATGTATTGTATCTCGCCCTCAGGGGCAGGATCGCACCTCTCTCGGGTTGCTCCTCAACCGGAATTTTCTTTGACTCCTCGTGACTCAAACCAACAGGGCCTTTCAAAATGGCATCAGCATCGTCACAAATTGCCTTGGTTTGTTCTGGAAATGCCTTGCCGTACTCAAAGTAAGCACCCGCGCCGAATGGTGCGTCAATCAGTTCAAATGCCAGATCCCTGTGTTTTGCCAAAATGTCGAAGACGCGTATAGCCTGAGCCATTATCTCCGGACCTATAGCATCACCAGCAAGAATTGCGATTTTATATGTGTTGCCCATTTTAAAAACCTGACAAGTGGCAAAAGGAATCAAGCGATCGATATACTAGCATGTGATTTTGAAATCAAGCCGGTTATGTTCGCTATGCCGATCAGTTATTGATAATGACGTATTTGATCTGGCGATGGCCAACAGTCGAGCTTCTAATAGAGCAGGAACGGTCGGCGTTCATCCAACCAGGCGTCGCACTGACGCTGAACATTATGATCGAACTCTGTAAATGAAGCGTTAGGATCGTCGACCCAGAGTCTCAGATTCGGACCGCCATTGATGACATCAATGGGTAGTCTGTCTTTCTCATACTCATAATAATGGCCTCGCCAGATTGAATAATCTGGTTGCAACAGTCGCAGTGCCTTCAGGCAACCGGCAATGAGTCTGTAGGGCACAAATCCCTTGTGATCATAGTCCGGAATCTGCGTATGTATTTGTATCCCTGTACACAGTTGCCCCTTGTGCTTGTGAAATGTAGGTTCAAAAAAACAGGGCCTAACAAAGACACCTCTCAGCCAGTCAGGTGCTTCGTTCTCCAACAGCCTGAGTACCTCTTCCGTCGGAAAATTCGGTGCACCGATAACTTCCAACGGCGTACTCGTGCCGCGACCTTCCGAAAGTTCAGTGCCCTCAACTAAAACTGTACCAGGGAAGATCCGGGTCATATTGACACTACTGGCGTTGGGACTGGCATTGATCCACGGGTGATCTGATGGCCAGCCAAAACCAGGTTTTGCATCAGGGGCATATCCCGACATCCTGATAATGGTAAGGTCAGTATTGAGGTCGTTGCTCGATTTAAACCACTCTGCAAGTTCGCCAACAGTTAATCCATGGCGCGTGGGTAAGACGTCACAACCGACAAAGCTCTCAAATCCTGATTCAAGGCGGAGTCCATCTACAGGTCGACCAGCCGGATTGGGTCGATCCAGCACCCAGAGTTCAACACCAGATTTGGGACATTCCTCCATAAAATATTTCAGTGTCGCGATGTAAGTGTAGATTCGACAGCCCACATCCTGAAGGTCATACAAAACCACATCAAGATCATTGAGCATCTCGGCTGTTGGTCGTCGATGCTCACTATATAGAGAGATCACCGGAATATGGTGAGTCGGGTCAGAATAATCATCTGATTCAATCATGTTGTCTTGTTTATCTCCGCGCATGCCGTGTTGAGGACCGAAAGCACGGGTTATTGGACAACGATTTTGAATAAGTGCATCTAGCGAATGCTGCAGTGTCGATGTAATCGATGCAGGATGCGCAACAATTCCGCAACGCTTGTCCTGGAGTGATTCCAGAAGCTCTGCTGATTCCAACAGTTGGTCAACTCCCAGTTTAAAGGTCATGGTTGTCTTCAATTTCTTCGAGTGTCATGTCGATAGTATGATGATCTCGTAAGTGGAAATCAGGTTTTTCTTTACCGTGTCCCAGCGCGTAGTAGTGATGCTCAGCAGGATGCCTATGCAGGATTGCACAGACGCCAAGCTCCAGATATCTCACCCGATCGGGGAAAAGGTGCTCTACGCAAACAGTCACGCTTGCAGTCTTTGCATCTTTTATCACATTGCTGGAAATAAGTTGTATCTCACTGCTGACTCGCCTGTCTTTGCGGTAGTCGCTGAATGAGAAACTGTGCCAGTTGCCTGAAGGTGAAAAATTGAATTCATAATAGTGTTTTTTGTCAGGAATGGAGAGAAATAACTCAAAGCAGGTGTCTTCCCAGAGATTGAGCTCTCGGACTTGTTCTGTGTTTGCCTCGGGCCAGTGAAGCTTTTCAAGATTCCCGGTGAGTTTATAGGTCAGCTGTAGCTGAGTTTGCGAATGAAGAACCGAACCATCGAACTCAGTAATGAATCCATTATCTCTAAAGGGGACGAGACTGAAATCAATCATTTGCGTTTCTCGAAGTGTTGATTGTGTTAGCTTATCAGCATTGATTAGAAGGAGTGACAGATGCCAGAATACGACTTTGACTTATTCGTTATTGGCGTAGGTTCCGCTGGGGTTCGTGCGGCGAGGATGAGTGCAGCCTATGGTGCGAGAGTTGCAACCGCTGAAGACCGGTACATGGGTGGCACCTGCGTTAATGTTGGCTGTGTACCAAAGAAACTGCTGGTGTATGCCTCACATTTTAGTGAGGACTATCACCATGCTGAAGGATTCGGCTGGCAGAAGGCATCACCGGAATTCGACTGGTCCAGGTTGATCGAAAATAAAAATGAAGAAATCAAGCGATTGAACGGCATTTATCGCGGAATGTTGGACAATGCCGGGGTTACTCATTTTGACGGGCGCGCGAGAATTGTCGATGCACATCATGTTTCAGTCAGTGAGCAGCTCGTATCGACCGAATCGATCCTGATCGCCACAGGGAGTTGGCCTTCGGTACCAGAATTTCCCGGTCGCGAACATGTCATCACATCAAACGAAGCTTTCTATCTGGAGACGTTGCCGGAAAGAACACTGGTGGTCGGTGGCGGGTATATTGCAGTTGAATTCGCAGGAATATTTGCCGGCCTGGGTGCGGAGAGTCACTTGTCATATCGAGGGCCTCTCTTCCTGCGTAATTTTGATCAGGATATTCGTCAAACCGTTGCGGATGAATTAGTTAAAAAGAACATTCACCTTCACTTCAACTCAAACGTAGAAAGCGTTGAAAAAAATACCGATGGCACGTTCAAAGTTTTGTTTAAGGAAGGAGACAAAATCGAAACAGACCTGGTGTTATTTGCAACCGGACGGAAACCGGCTGTTGAGGATATCGGCTTGGAAAATGTGGATGTCAAATGCCGTGAAAACGGTGCCATAATTGTAGACGATGAATATCGCACCTCTGAGCCAAGTATTTTTGCTCTGGGTGACGTCATTGACAGAATTCAGCTAACGCCGGTTGCCATCAAGGAGGCAATGGCATTTGCACAAACTCAATATCTGAATCAAAAAACAGTCATGGACTACGAGGCGGTCGCTACGGCAGTCTTTTGCCAGCCAAATATTGGCACAGTTGGACTCACGGAGGTAGAGGCAAGAGAACAATTTGATGAGGTGGAGATATTCAGATCCAGTTTTCGGGCTATGAAGCATACGTTGTCTGGCAGTGATGAAAAGACCATGATGAAGATAATCGTCGATAAAGAGTCTGACAAGGTCGTTGGGGTGCACATGGTAGGTTCTGAAGCTGGCGAAATTATCCAGGGTATCGCGGTTGCGATAAAGGCAGGCGCAAGTAAAGCAGTCTTTGATGCAACCGTGGGAATTCACCCCACGACAGCCGAGGAATTTGTAACGATGCGGGAGCCGGTGTCCGGTTAATTGAGGATCTGCCATTGTCTGACAAGGTTGTGGGGGTAGACGGATGTCGTGCAGGTTGGTTTGCAATATGGCATCAGAAACACGAGACAGGATTTGATGTTTATGAATCTATCTCTGATCTATGGCGGGATCATCAGGATGCCCGTCAGATACTGATCGATATTCCAATTGGCCTGACTAACGATTGTGTGCGGATGCTGGATTCGGATATCCGATCACTTCTTGGGCACCGGTCATCCAGTGTTTTCCCTGTACCTAGCAGGGATGCCGTATATGCCAGTGATTACGAGAGTGCCTGCTTAATAAACGATGATTTGTTTGGGAAGAAACTCTCGAAACAGTCATGGAATATTTGTGACAAGATTCGTGATGTTGACCGGTTTCTTGGATCTAATTCCATCGCCATCGGAACACTGGGTGAATCTCACCCCGAACTTGTTTTTACGCTGCTGGCAGGCCGGCCTCTTTCCATGTCAAAGAAGACTGCTGAGGGTATCGCAGAGCGACTCGATATCCTCTGCCAGTATGATTTAACAATCATGGATGTGTACATGAAGGCCGAAGGTGAATTTCCAAGGAAAATCCTGGCGAGAGACGACATCGTTGATGCACTGGCTTTGACTGTGACAGGTGCTAACAGCAGTATAGTTGGGACTGACCATCAGCGTGGCGTCGGTGACATACCCATAAGACTGCATATACCTGCAGAGGAGTGCCTGCTATTCAGCTCTACCTTTATTTGATATCGTCAGCGCCTTCTCCAGCATCAGTTCAAGGTGTGTAACCATTGCAGACAACCACAGATTTTCTGAATTTACTTGATAGCTTTCTGGGGTCTGCCCAGTATTTTCCTTTCCTGCTTTTAGGCACAGGTTTATTTCTTACCCTTTACCTGAAGTTTCCCCAGATTCGCTTTTTTAGTCATGCCTGGCGGATCGTTCGGGGAAAATACGACAAGCCGGATGATGAGGGCGATGCAACTCACCTGCAGGCATTGACAACAGCGATATCAGGTACCGTAGGCACCGGCAATATCGGTGGTGTTGCACTGGCAATCTATCTGGGTGGTCCTGCTGCGCTTTTCTGGATGTGGATGACGGCGTTTCTCGGGATGACCAGCAAATTTGTTGAGGTGTCGTTATCGCACAAGTACCGTCAGAAGGATACCCGGGGTCATATCGTGGGTGGCCCGATGTATGTAATGGAAAAGCTGACTCTGAATTTGAACCTGCGTGGCCAGCCTGTTTCCCTGAATATGAAATGGATGGCTGTTTTTTTTGCTATCGCGACCGTCATCAGTTCTTTTGGTACTGGCAATCTGCCACAGAGTAATAATATAGCCAATGGCGTTGAATCAACATTTGGTGTTCCGGTCTGGATCACAGGACTGGTTCTGGCGGCGGTTCTGGGGAGCGTCATTCTTGGTGGTATTAAACGCATCATTCAAGTCGCGGAGAAGATTGTACCTTTGATGGCTGTTATCTACCTGCTGGGTGCATTAGGTGTTGTCATCGTTAATGCTGATCAGCTTATACCGTCATTCATTTCGGTTTTCAGTGATGCGTTTACAGGCTCAGCGGCAAGTGGCGGTTTTCTGGGCGCGAGTTTTGCTTATGCCTTCAACCGGGGGGTCAATCGTGGTCTGTTTTCAAATGAAGCAGGACAGGGATCTGCACCAATCGCACATGCTGCCGCGAAAGCAGACGAACCCATATCGGAGGGTATGGTCTCTATCATCGAACCATTTCTCGATACTATTGTTATCTGTACGGTGACGGGCCTTGTGATTCTTTCATCTGGTGTCTGGACAGAGAAATTCCAAACAGATTTCCAGTCTTTCGATACGGAAATTATTGATGGCAGTTATTCCGAAAAGATCGAATCCCAGAGAAAAATGTTGTTCGAACATATGAGTCTGTCTTTAGACGATGATCCGATAAAGAGCTTTAATGGAGAAATCGAGGTTGTTGACGGCACGGCGGTTTCAACTGGATTGACCATAATTCATAATAGATCCGTTGCCGAGGACGTGCAATTCTGGCAGGACGAGGCACTTTTCAGTGGCGTTGTGACAATTGAAAACGGCAGCCTGGTCAACGATGTCGAGCTTACCGGCAAATCCCTGATTCATTCTGTGGATTTGACCATGCAGGCGTTTACAAGGGGTGTATTTGGTGATTATGGTCGATATATTGTCTCGATCGGTTTGATCCTTTTTGCTTTCAGTACAGCGGTTGCCTGGTCTTACTATGGTGATCGAGCAATGACTTATCTATTTGGCGTTGAGTCAGTTGTTTACTACAGGATCGCCTATGTCATTGGATTTTTTGTCGCCGCCGTTGCTGATACATCGCTAGTCTGGTTGCTCTCAGCCATTGCGATTGCATTTATGACCATTCCTAACCTGGTGACAATGGTGGTTCTGCACAGGGAGATGAAAGAGGAGATTGCCAAATACTGGGAGAAATTTGAACTGGAGAATCCAGGTACTAAATATCATGTAGGGAAAGATGAATGAACTTAAAAGATAAGGTCATCATGGTTACTGGATCATCATCAGGCGTCGGTGCTGCAACGGTCAGACTGCTGGCAAGTATGGGCAGTCATGTTGTTATCAATTATGCCCGCAGTGAAGAAGCTGCCTTGAAAGTCGCTGAGGAATGCAGAGCACTGGACGTCGATGTACTGGTATGCCAGGCCGACGTGGCAGATGATGATGCATGTAAAAATCTTGTAGCTCAAACGCTGGACAAGTGGGGTAGGATCGATGGCCTGGTGAACAATGCGGGAACCACTAAATTCGTATCACATAATCAATTGGATGGGCTGGATAAGGATGACTTCTTTCACATTTATGGTGTGAATGTGGTCGGTCCCTACCAGATGGTCAGAGCCACTGAGTCCGCGTTGAGAGCAAGTGGCGATGCTTCAATAGTCAATGTTGCTTCTATAGCGGGTGTTCGCGGCGTTGGAAGTTCGATTGCCTATGCCGCTTCCAAAGGTGCACTGTTAACGCTGACTCAATCTCTCGCTCGCATTCTTGGCCCCGAGATTCGCGTGAATGCAGTCTGCCCAGGTTTTATTACTGGAGAATGGCTGGCGCAGGGCATGGGCGAAAACTATGAGAAGGTAAAATCCGCGCTGGAAGAAAGGGCGCCGCTTCAAGTGACCTGTACGCCAGAAAGCGTTGCAGAATCGATCGTCGGGTTCATCGAGGGACATTCGATCATTACCGGGCAACAGATTATTCTAGATGGCGGAATGCATCTGGTATGAGTGACGTAGATACCCATCCGGCATTTGAGCATATTCGCAGCCGCGAAGTGGCCACGCTCAACCTGACTGTGCACGAGTTTGCGCACAGGAAAACGGGTGCGATGCACTTCCATCTGGCTATGCCACATAAAGAGAACGTCTTCATGCTGGCATTGCGTACCGTGCCAATGGATTCGAAAGGGGTTGCTCACATTCTGGAGCACACGGCGCTGTGTGGCAGTGAAAGATTTCCGGTACGGGATCCGTTCTTCCTGATGATAAGACGTTCGCTTAACACATTCATGAATGCATTTACGACGAGTGACTACACAGCCTATCCGTTTGCCAGTCAAAATCGTCAGGACTTTGGCAACCTGCTGGACATCTATCTGGATGCGGTGTTTTTTGCTCGTTTGGATCCACTTGACTTCGCTCAGGAAGGGCATCGTCTCGAGTTCGACGAAGCAGATGACCCGACTTCAAATCTTGTCTACCGTGGAATTGTCTTTAACGAAATGAAGGGTGATTCAAGTTCTCCTATCTCAGTGCTCGATAATCAGCTGAAAAAGATTCTTTACCCATCGACCACCTATCATTTCAATAGTGGGGGTGATCCACGCGACATACCTGATTTAACCTATGAGCAATTGCTGTCTTTTTACAAATCTCACTACCATCCCAGTAACGCCGTATTCATGACTTTTGGTGATATGAAGGCTGCTGACTTGCAGAATGAGTTCGAAACCAAGGCACTGGCGAGATTCTCACGTTCGGATGATAAAATTGAGGTCGGTATAGAACAGCGTTTTCATCACACGGTGCGAGCCGAAGAGCGGTATGCAGTTGATGATGACAGTGATCTCAACAACAAGACACATGTTGTCATGGCCTGGTTGCTGGGTCCGAATACCGATCTGAAGCTCCTTTTGAAGTGCAATCTTTTGTCCGATGTTCTGTTGAATACGTCAGCCTCGCCTTTGCGAATGGCATTGGAAAATACTTCTTTTGGCGGTGCTCCATCGCCACTGTGCGGACTGGAAGAAACCCATCGCGAAATGAGCTTTATTTGCGGTTTGGAGGGAAGCAATCTAGACAGTGCAGATGACGTCGAAAAGCTCATCATTTCCACACTCGAAAAAGTGATTGAGAAGGGCATTGAAAAAGAGAAGCTGGAAGCCTGCTTACATCAACTGGAACTAACTCATAGAGAAATAGGTGGAGATGGCTTTCCGTTCGGTCTTCAGCTGATATTCTCCTGTATGCCAGCTGCTATTCATCGAGGCGATCCCATTGATCTTCTGGATCTGGACCCCGTTTTGGAATCATTGCGAAAGGAGATTGAGAAGCCGGATTTTATACAGAAGCTGGTACAGGAGATCTTGCTGGACAACAAACACAGGGTCAGATTGTGCCTGTATCCGGACCCTAAATTAAATGAGAGAAATCAAATTGCAGAAGAAGAAGAATTGTCAGCTAAGAAGAACGCATTAACTAGCGAGGAAACTAAGAAGATAATTCAGCTCACACAGGAGCTGCAGAACAGACAGAACCGAGAAGAGCCAATCGACGTTTTGCCAAAAGTGGGTTTGCGGGACATACCTGCATCCTTTGATGTTCCAACTGGCATTACGACACAATCAACAGCGGGTGTTGCAGTCAGTCACTTTGAAGCTGGCACAAACGGCCTGGTTTATCATCAGGTGGTTTGTGGACTACCACAGCTCGGGAGTCGGGAACTCAGGCATTTGCCTCTTTTTACTCATATCGTCAGTGAGCTAGGGTCGGCTAATCGCAGCTATATTGAGACACAACATATTCAGCACAGTGTCTCAGGCGGTATAAGTGCCTATTCGGCTGTCAGAGGGTCCGTGTCCGATCCGAACAACGTGATGGCCAGTGTGACCTATTCGAGCCGCAGTTTGAATCGTCATACAAAAAGCATGATGGCCATTCTGGAGGATACTTTCTTCAAACCTAATTTCTCGGAAGTTTCTCGAATTCGAGATCTGATCAAGCAAATCAGGATACGACGTGAAGGGAGTATTACAGGTGCCGGCCATACCCTGGCGATGTCCGCTGCGTCAAGCTACTTTCGTCCCATCTCTCTTCTCAATCATCATTTAAGTGGGCTAGAGGGGATACGCGGTCTTAAGTTACTCGATGATAATCTGGACAACCAATCGGACCTCGAAGAGTTTGTTGGTTCATTTGGCCGTCTGCATGGATCACTGGTCGATTCATCAAGAGAGTTGTTGCTGGTCAGTGACCCTGGGTTTAGTCACAGAGCCCTTGAATTACTCGAGGAGCATTGGCATGAGGTACCGATGGGACAGGTGGATTCAAATCTGCAAGTACCGTTTGCCGGTACGTCCAAAGACCAGGCCTGGTTAACCGCGACACAGGTTAATTTCTGTGCAGGTGCCTTCCAGACAGTTTCGGAGGACCATGCAGATGCGCCGCCTTTGAGCGTTCTGGCAGGTGTGCTGCGAAATGGTTATCTGCATCGCGTTATTCGGGAGCAAGGCGGTGCTTACGGCGGGGGTGCAGGTCATGATTCGGCAAATGGTGTATTTCGCTTTTACTCTTATCGTGATCCTAATCTGATGTCCACCTTTGATGCATTTGGAGACTCAATTAAGTGGGTGCTTGATAGCAAAATAAGCTTTGATCTTGTTGAGGAATCGATTCTAGGCATCATAAGTAGTATTGATGCGCCAGCATCCCCGGCTGGTGAGGCACGGCAGGCATTTCATAACAAATGGTTTGGTCGAGATGCTTCCTACCGGCAAACCATGCGAAAGAATGTACTGTCTGTCTCGGTTGAGGATGTGCAACGTGTGGCCAGCGAGTATCTGAGTAAAACCTGTGCCAGGGTGGCAGTGACGAGTGAAATAAATTCTGGCGAACTAGACGATTCCTTTGTTATCAGTCAAATTTAGGTGCATTGAGCGGCAGAACTTCACAGGTGTAGATAAGCGGACCCGAGTGGGTAATTTGTATCGAAAATGTAAATTGAGATATGGCCTCTGGCCAAAGATTGATCAGCGCCTGATCATGGTCGGTACCGTTGATATCATGATTTCATCCCTGAATAGGCAGCAGGCGGTTATTTCCAGACATTTTCCTGACAGCACACAGCCCGAGGTAACTCGCGCTCTACCTGAAATAGCACGAGTGTTGAGGAAAATCGACCGTTTCGCAGACATTTCAAACCTGATGCGTCATTTTGTTCGTTAACATTGAGAAGATTAAAGCGTGATGTTCCGTAATGTTCAATGAACGTCCATAAGGATGGTCATAAACTAACAGCAACCCGACTAATGCCGGTCAAACTATCGGGGTTATTTGGATAAAAAACGGTGGTCTTAGCTTGACAAAACCGCGTGGCTTCTACATTCTGTCGCGGTTGATAGGGCAGGCTACTCATACACATAGGAAAAATAATTGGAGTAAAACTGGGTCGTCATGCAATATAAAAAGCAATATAAAAAGCAATAAATTCCTAGTAGGTACCAGCATGAAAGAACATCAGATTAGGCGGGTGCTGATTGCATTTGCGTTTGGCATCATGTCTATGATCGGCGTTAATGCATTCGCCCAGACCCTTGATGAAGTCTTGGGGGTCAGAACAGCAACCAGCGTCGATGGTAAGAAGTCTCAGATGAAAATTGATGAACTTACCGACCAGACCCGTGATTTGCTCTCCCAATTCAAACAGGTGATGAAAATTGTCGACGGTCTACGCGTTTACAATGAGCAGCAGGAACGCTTGATTAGAAATCAAGAAGCTGAGATGGCCGAACTCAATCAGTCTATTGACAATGTAAGTCTGGTTGAAAGACAGATAACACCCTTAATCGAAAGAATGATTACCAACCTCGAGAAGTACATCGAATTAGACATGCCATTTCTGATGACGGAACGCCAAGATCGTATTGCGTTTCTTATAGGTACCCTCGATCGAGCCGATGTGGCTGTATCCGAGAAATTCAGTCAGGTAATGCAGGCTTATCAGGTTGAGAATACCTACGGCTCAAGTATTGATGTCTATACCGATGTGATCGAATTAAACGGTACACCTCGTCAGGTGGATGTGCTGAAGATGGGAAGAGTGTCGCTGGTGTTCCAGTCCCCTGATGGAGAAATCAGCGGCGCCTGGGACAATGATGCACGCAGATGGGTTATTTTAGAGGATAAGTATCGTTCAGGTATTCGCGATGGTATGCGAATGGCGCGTAAGACCCAAACGGTTGGATTAGTCCAATTGCCAGTTGCGGCCCCGGGAGAATAATCGATGAAAAAGCTATCAGTATTAATAGCCATCCTGGGATTGGCGCTATCAACACCACTTTATGCAGCAGACGAAATCAAGGCTGCAACGCTGTCCGAGTTGCTGCAAATGGTAAAAGAAGGGAAATTAATCAACCGCGACGAAAATAATCGTCGTGAAAAAGAATTTGCTGACGATAAGGCGAGGCAGCAGAGTGCGCTCAAGAACGCTGAACGACAGCAACGGGAAGAGGAAGCTCGCAGTGAGCGACTCGAAACCCAGTTTGAGAAGAACGAGAAAGAAATTGCAGCGCTACAGGAGATTTTATCCAAGCGACTTGGTTCACTTAGAGAACTGTTTGGTGTACTCCAGCAGGTGAGTGGTGATACCCAGGGTGTATTCGAGGGCTCTATCATTAGTGCTGAATACCCCGGTCGAACGGATTGGCTGGCTCAATTCGCCCAGGACATGGGAAAGAGTTCAAAACTTGCCACAATTGAGGAAATTGAGCGACTCTGGTTTGAAATGCAGCGAGAGATGACCGAATCAGGAAAGATTACCAGATTCACCGCCAATGTTAATCTGCTCGATGGTTCTGTCTCAGAACAGGAAGTGGTCCGGGTTGGTGCATACAGTCTTATCAGTGGGGGGCAATATGTTACCTATGATATTGACAACAAAATCATCAAAGAGCTTCCCGTACAACCACCGGCACGGTTTGAAAATTCCGCGGCTGAATTGCAGGGTGCATCTAGTGGCTTCACAAACTTCGGAATTGATCCGACGAAAGGAACCTTGCTTGAGCTTCAGGTTCAGATCCCCAGTATAGAAGAACGGATTAACCAGGGTGGTACACCTGGTTACGTCATCATTGGACTGGGTATCATCGCGCTGTTGCTGTCAGTTGAGCGCTTCGCCACTTTGACTATTATCGCTGGAAAAGTGAAATCACAAATCAAATCTTCAATACCAACTGCGGGTAATCCGCTAGGTCGCGTGCTTCAGATCTATGACGAAAATAAAGATGTTGATCCTGAAACCCTTGCATTGAAATTGGACGAGGCGATTTTGAAGGAACAACCTGCCATCAATGCGCGGATTGCTTTCATTAAGATTATCTCGATGGTTGCACCATTATTGGGACTGCTGGGTACGGTTATAGGCATGATCGTGACATTCCAGGCAATCACTTTGTTTGGTACGGGTGATCCGAAGACCATGGCAAACGGTATCTCTCAGGCACTCATGACAACGGTAATGGGACTTTGTGTGGCGATTCCAACTGTACTGCTGCACTCTATCGTTCAGTCGCGGAGCAACGTTATATTGCATATCCTGAATGAGCAGAGTGCCGGGTTGATTGCACAACACGCAGAAGAAGCAGAAGCAGCAGGTCGTTAAGTCCTATGGAAGCAGTTTTTGTTGCGATCAGGACCTTTATGGAAGCGGGTGGAGATGTCCTCTGGCTGATTGCAGGGGCGACTTTCATTATGTGGTCGCTGATATTTGAGCGTTTCTGGTTTATCAATCGAGAACACAAAGATGATGTCAGCGCAGCACTCACCTATTGGGAGAATCGTGTTGAGCGCAAATCCTGGAATGCACATCGTATCCGCGAACGTCTGATTTCAGAGGTTAATATGCGTCTGACTGCGAATCTGGGCTTCATCAAGACGTTAATCTCACTGTTGCCTCTGCTGGGTTTGCTGGGCACAGTGACAGGTATGGTTCAGGTGTTCGAAGCGATGGCCTACTCAGGCGGAAATGCTCGCTCTATGGCAGCAGGCGTTTCCGCGGCGACAATCCCAACGATGTCTGGAATGGTTGCTACTCTGTCGGGTGTTCTCGCCAATACCTTTATTACGTCAAAGATACACTCTGAATCCGACTATATGGAAGATACGCTGACGATGGACCATTGATGGTCGGTTAAATCCAGCCAGCGTATTAAACAGATCGAGAAAATAATAATGCGAAGAAGAGCTGCAAAAGAAGAAGAGAAAGTAGCTGACTTGACCCCCATGTTGGATGTGGTGTTTATCATGTTGATTTTCTTCATTGTGACGGCGACTTTCATCAAGGAATCCGGTGCAGAAATTGACCGACCAGATACCAAAACAGCAGAAGCAAAGAAAACTGTTTCTCTGCTGGTGGGTGTGTCTTCTGACAGTTCGGTGTGGATTGACAAAAAGAGAGTCGACATTCGCAATGTCAGGCCCATGATGGAAAGACTGCATGCAGAAAATCCAAAGGGTGGATTGGTTATCCAGGCTGACAGCGAATCTAAAGTCGAAAAAGTGTTAACGATTATGGAAGCTGCCAGGAATCTTGGCATCACCCAGGTTGCTATCGCCTCCGAAGAGGGCTAGGACGGAATTATGGCCATAAGATTTAGTCTGTCAGGTGTTGTTGGCGTTCTGGTTACCATTGCCTTATTTTATCTGATGCAATCGTTGATCTCCGGGGCCAAGAGCGCCTTGTCCGAAGATAATATTGGTAGAATTGTCGATATTGTTCGGGTCAAAGAACCGCTGGACGTACAAACTAAAAAACGTAAACCTAAGAAACCACCGCCTCCTGATCAACCCCCCCCTGACGTTCCCCCGATGAACCTGAACGTTGCTGTCGATCAGACCGGATTTACGATGACGAATATTGCGGCTGGACCAGATATCAGTATATCTGGTGGCGGATTTGGAATCAGTGACGGTGAGTACTTGCCGATCGTGAAGGTTCAGCCGGTCTATCCAAGACGAGCACTCTCTCGCGGGCTGCAGGGTTGGGCTATTGTAGAATTCATGGTAACCGCCCAGGGCACAGTGAGGAACCCATTTGTCACGTCGAACTGCGCCTGGACGAGGGATATCTCCGCGGGTCCCTGTGTTGATTCTCCGAATGGGGTTTTCGATAGTGCTGCTGTTAGAGCAGCGCTCAAGTTTAAATACAAACCAAAGGTTATCGATGGCGAACCTGTTGAAACGGCAGGTGTCCAAAACCGAATTATCTTCGAACTGTCCGAAGACTAGGAGGGTTGCATGAGAAATTTAGTGATTGCAAGTCTGATGCTGCTGGGACCACTGATGCTGGATGAACTACAAAAAGACGTGTCGTTCGGCAGTCAGGCTGTTGCTGCAGATGAGGAACGCGAGAGGCGGCGGGTTCCGCCGCTTAAAGAACGTACATACAGGGTATTAGCTGAAGCCCAGATGCTGATTGATCCGGATTCGATTCCATTAGAAGAAGGTGAGGAGCGTCCGGATATCCAGCCTGATCCGCGGGCGGCTATCGAACTTCTAATGAAGGGGCTTACTCGTCGTGGCCTGAACGCCTACGAAGTTGCCCAGATCTGGAATACTCTGGCATTTGCCTATTACACGCTGGACGATATCGATAACACCATCAGAGCCTATGAAGAAGTACTGAAGCAGCCGCAGATACAGATATCACTGGCTATCGAACTGTCTGCAACCAGAGCTTTGTTTCAACTCTACTACTCGCGTGAGGATTATCGAAAAGCTATTACTTATATTGATCGCTGGGAAGCGCTTAATATAACGCCTGATGCCGGTATTGTCTTTATTAAGTCAACGGCCTACTACCAGCTCGAAGAGTACAGAAACTCTCTGGAGGAAGCGCTTCGGGTGGAAGAAATCGTTATTGCCCAGGGACGAGAGATGAAAGAGAACTGGCTCTATATTCAGGTTGTACTTTATAACGAACTGGAAGATTTAGATAATGTCATCAACGTCCTGGAAAGGCTGATTGTCCTGTTCCCCAAAAAACAATACTGGATGCATCTTGCTGGTATGTATGCGGAAAAAGAGTGGCCGGAAAAAACACTGGGCGCTTACTATGCCGCGTATCTGCAAGGCATGTTTGGAAAAGAAACAGAGATAGTCATGCTGGCTCAGCGACTATTGAATGCTGAAGTACCCTTCGAAGCTGCGAGTATTCTAGAGAAGGGATTCAGTGATGAACTGGTTAAGAAGAACGAGAGAAACATGCGTTTGCTCGCTGCTTGCTACACGATGTCTCAGGAATTCGATCTAGCGATCGAAGCCTGGCGCGACGCCACAGAATTCGCCGAAGACGGCCTGATTTACTATCGACTTGCCCAGGCGCTGGCGAATGAAGATCGACATAAAGAAGCCGTGAAAGCGTATCGCAATGCGTTGGACAAGGGTGACCTGAAGTCGCCGGAAGAAGTTAATTTCTGGATGGGTATATCATTGATGCAAGTGCAGGAATGGTCCGCTGCCACGAAAGCATTCCGTGTTTCGTCAAAAGACAAGAAAAAAGCCAAGAGTTCTCGTCAATACATTCGATATATTCAAAGTGAAAAGAGGCGACTTGCGGCCTTACGTGAAATGGCAACGGGCAACTAACCGATATATTCGTTAATCGGGAAGCACGTCTAACGGATTGCAGAATTCATAGGTTGAAGCCTGCTGGTGGTGGGCTAGTCACGTTTGGTAGGTCGTTTTCTGGTCATCTTGGCAAATTTCTTTCTATCGTTCTTTTTCTCAGACCTGAGACTGGCATTGAATTTTTCGGCAAAATGAGCCAGTTCTCGCTGGAACTTACGGTAACTGTCGATACGTTCATCGCTTAGTTCACCAGAATCGATTGCCGCTCGAATGGCGCAGCCAGGCTCCGACTGATGCTTGCAGTCATTGAACCTGCAGGTGCTGGCGATACTCTCAACATCTTCAAAACTTGAAGTCAGGGCATCTTCGTCAGCCCAGAGCTGAATCTCGCGCATACCGGGAGTGTCGATCACTAGCCCTCCATCCTGCATGATACAGAGCTCTCGATGCGTGGTTGTGTGTCTTCCTTTGCTGTCAAAATCCCTGACATTCCCGGTCTCAAAATGATCGTAACCGAGGAAGCGGTTGATGATGGTTGATTTCCCGACGCCTGAGGAACCCAGCACCGCCGCGGTGGTTCCTTCAGGAATGTAGGCTTTTAGCTTTTCTATACCTGAATTGTTTAATGCAGATACGACATGTATGGGTGCTCCCGTGGCAATAGCACGGATCTGTTCAGTTTTTTCGTCGAGATCATCGCAAAGGTCTGCTTTGTTTAGAACAATGACAGGGGAGGCGCCACTGTTCCAGGCGAGGAGAAGATATCTCTCTATCCTGCTTGGACTGAAGTTATCATCCAGTCCGGTGACGATAAAAACTGCGTCAATATTGGCTGCGATAATCTGTTCGTCGAATCTGTCACCCGCTTCTTTTCGACTGAATTTGCTGCTCCGCAGAAGCGTTTTCTGGATGACGAACTGATCTGGATCAGCGTTACCGACCGGTGCAACCAGTACCCAATCGCCCACGGTCGGCAGATCTGCCCTTGACTCGGTTTCTATCCTGGTCCGTCCAGGGAGAGTGCCGACAAGTTGTCCTTTTTCACTGAAAAGGTGGTATCGGTCCAGATCCTGGCGGATAACACGTGCCGGGATCAATTGGCAGTCTGGTTCGAGCTGCTGCTGGAAGAATTTTCTCCAACCGAGTTTTTTTAGTGTTGTTTTTGGTTGTGTATCCTGGTTCAAAGCGATATTCCTCGATTAAAGAGTGCAAAAATAGAATTGTGCTCTGTAATAAAATATCACGAAATATCTATCTGACAGGGGGTTCTTGCTAGCTTGAGGCTCTGTTAGCAAAAAGTTAAGGCGTGACCAGCACAGAAGCGCTTATTGGTGAAATAACAATCATTGATCAAAGCCTCCTTCCGGTTCGTCAATAAGTAGATTGTCGTCACCTTATAGTCTTGAGAAGTGTCAAGCAAGCGGCCAGGCGATATGTTTAGAATATCTCTGGTTTGTCTAAGAGCGGTATCGCGAGTGGAATCGCCGAATGATGCACTTGAAAACCGGTGAAAACAGAACCACTAGGGTCAGCAGGATCAAGATGACGGTAACGGGGCGTTGCCAAAGGAAATCCAGTTGACCGTCCGCCAGGATGATAGCCCGACGAAGGTTGTCTTCCAACATACCCCCTAGAATAAAGCCCAGAAGCAGAGGCGCTAACGGGAACTCGAGCAGTCGAAGGAACAGGGCAATTGTTGCGATAAGGAGCATCATCTGAATATCGAAGGTATTAAACGAGACCAGATAGACACCCATGATGGAAAAAAACATGATAATGGGGATCAGATAGGGTTTAGGGATCACCAGTAGTCTTGCAATATAGGGGATCAGTGGCAGGTTGAGAATCAAAAGGAAAACGTTGCCGACGTACATTGAGACGATGACTGCCCAGAAGATTTCAGGTTCGTCCACAAAAAGTCTCGGTCCAGGCTGAATGCCATAGGCAATAAGGGCGCCGAGAAGAACAGCAGTGGTGCCAGAACCCGGAATTCCGAGCGTCAGCAAGGGTACAAACGATCCGGTACAGGCTGCATTGTTGGCAGACTCAGGCGCTGCCAGTCCTCTAATACTGCCGTGCCCGAATTTGGTTCTCTTCTTATCAATGGCGATATTGCGTTCCATGCCGTAGGCGAGGAAGGAGGCGATGGTTGCACCAGCACCCGGTAGTGTACCGACCAGAAATCCAAGCAGAGAAGAGCGGCTAATCACTGGTGTGATTTCTCTTACCTCTCCTTTTGACAGCTTTAGACTGGAAGTTGTGGGGATTGGCGATACGTCAGCTGCCGCTGGTTTCAATATCATCATCAGCGCTTCTGACAGGGCAAACGTCGCCATGGCAAGCAGAAGAAAGCTGATACCGTCGATCAGGTCCATCCGGCCAAAGGTAAAGCGTTGTACCCCAGCGGATAAATCGGTTCCTACCGTGGATAGCATGAGGCCGAAAAAGGTCATCATCAGCGCCTTAAGATATTCTCCCTGAGCAGAGAAGGCAGACACCAGACTCAAGCCGAGTACCATTAACATGAAGTAGTCTGCCGATTGAAATCCGAGAGATAAGCTGGCCAGGTAGGGTGCAAGCAGGATCAGTAATATCGCAGCCAGAGTACCGCCTGCAAACGAACTATAGGCCGCTATCGCCAGGGCTTTTCCAGCCAAGCCCTGCTTTGCCAGGGGGTATCCGTCAAATGCAGTGGCCACGGTCCCTGCGACACCAGGTGCGTTGATAAGAATAGAAGATGTTGAACCTCCGAAAATCGCACCATAGTAGACTCCCGCCAGTAAAATCATTCCACTGACGGGCTCGAAACCATAGGTGACAGGAATCATCAAAGCGATTGCCGAGATTGGCCCAAGACCCGGCAGCATGCCGATCAGTGTGCCGACAGCACATCCCGCCAGAACCAGCATGAGGTTGTTGAGGGTTAGTACTGTACCGAGTCCGAGTAGTACACCGTCAAGCATCAAACAGACTCCAGAAAAGGGCGCCTGGTGCCAGGTAGATCCCAAGACTATCCAGTAGTAGCCAGAACATCAGTACCAGACCTGCAGCAATCCCAGTCATTCTCAGCCATCGACGCTCGCCAAGCATTCCGAAGGCAATAAACAGCAATAAACAGGAAGCAACAATGAATCCAAGGATTTCCAGGGTATATCCATAGAGTGAGATTAACGGGAGGATGAAGTACAGTGGCTGCCAGTTTAGGTTTTGTAATTCACGCCATTTAAATTCAGCTGAAGGCAGCAGAATCAACAGCAGCGAACAGACCATTGCCCCCCCTCCGATTAGATACGGCATGCTGCGGGCATTAAACACCTCATCTTCGCTCCAGAAGTCCAGAGGGATCTCTCCTGCGAAATACACATAGGCTCCTGACAGGAGTAAGAATAGCAGACCAACGAGCCGTGTATTATTAATAAAAACAATCATATAAGAGGCTTTCATAGAAATTAGATTAACTTCTTAAGAATCCTAATTTGCGCATTAATGTTGCGATTTCCAATTCCTGTTGCTCAAGGAAGCGATAAAAGGCATCGCCTTCATTATGAAGTAGAGCCCAGCCGTTGCGTTGACGGACCTGTTCGAACTCTGGTGTCAAGACCAGTGCCGCGATGGTCTGCTTCATCAGTCTATACTGAGATGCCGGTAATCCAGGTGCTGCAAAGAATCCTCGCCAGTTCGCAAATACCAGATCGAAACCCTGCTCGCTCAGAGTCGGGATATCTATGGCTTCGGGGATCCGTTCGGAAGCTGTAACAGCAATGATATTAACTTCACCTGCCCTGGCCATATCCAGAGCTTCGCTAAGGCCAGTCGACAGTATCTGCGTTTCACCCGTCAGAATTCCTGCTAGCGCCTTGCCGCCGCCGTCATAGGGTACATAGATGAGTTTTCTTGGATTCTCGCCTGCAAGTTCAATGGCTCTGGCTAGAATGAAGTGGTCTGTGCTACCTCGAACAGAACCGCCAGCAGCCTTAAGAGACCTGGGGTCTTGCCTGAACTGTTTAATTGCATCGGAGAAGTTTTTAATCGGTGAATCTCTGGTGACCACAAAACAGCTGTAGTCAGCAATCACCGAAGCAATAGGTTCCAGGTCTCGAAATGACTGTGGGAATATTTTTTGCAGTGAGCGCACGACCATCGGCGTTGAATTGATGAGTAGTGTATTTTGTTGTCTGTCAGCGGTTTCGATCAGCTTTGCGATGGCACGCCCGCCACCACCACCTGAAAGATTTTCAAATGTCACATTCAGAACCAGGTTAGATTTGACCAGAGCTTCGCCGACACCACGGGCAGTTCCATCCCACCCCCCGCCGGGGCCAGCAGGAATCAGGAAATGGGTTTTCGTCATGATCTCGGCGTCTGAGGAGAAACAGACCATTGCTGCGACCAGCAGATATAGCAGGTTCCTCATACGCACTGGAGATTCTTTGATGTCGTTCATCTCGACACTTTCTTGTCACAAAACCAGCTACTATAGAGAGCCAGGCGGTTCTTGAAAAGAAAATCCCACTACGCTGGGTTCACAAATGCCCAGATCACCTGCGTGTATTCTTGATCTTCCATTGCAGGCTCTTCTGCTGCTTACTCTTGTATCTTAACTGCTTTTACTGCTCTATGCGGTTGTGAATTTGACAACCAAACACCAATCGATAGACTGGACTGAATCCACAAGAGATAGTTTGAGGCAGTCCTTCGTTCCTCACTTCTAACAGCTTGCCGAAACCACGAGAGACAGAAGAGGAGGGACCCGACAATGAAATAAGGCCAGGGAGTGAAACTGAACCGAATCAACTCAACTAAGGAGAAGTTTTATGGCTAAGAGTAAAGACAAAAGAAAGGTCAATGATCGATCAAAGGCGCAGAAATCTTTGAAGGAAAAACGCAAAGCAAAGAGGGAAAAGGCGGCTAGGCGGAACTAGGCTTTGATGGGCACTCATGAAGAGTGCCCACTTTTGCTACCCCAGCTTCACGTTCGTATATGCCCAGTCAAGCCATGGCAACAGTTTTTTAGTGTCTGCTGCCTCGACAGTCGCGCCTCCCCAGATGCGAAGACCGGCCGGGGCATCGCGATGAGCCCCAATATCGTATGCAACGCCCTCGTCGTTTAACGATTGTACCAATTGCTTGATCACGGCACTTTGATCTTCAGGTGATTTTTCCTTAAACCAGCTATCTATGATCTGAAGGCAGATTGAGGTGGAAGATCGTGTTGATTCGTCTGTAGCTAGGAAGTCGATCCAGGGCGATTTTTCAACCCATTCAGCAACAGCGGCAAGGTTATTTGTGCTTCGCGTAATCAATGTATTGAGTCCACCAATGTGAGTCGCCCAGCCAAGTGCATCGAGTTGATCCTCAACCGCGAGCATTGAAGGTGTATTGATGGTGGATCCTTTGAAAATATCTTCGTTGAGCTTTCCACTCTTGGTCAGGCGAAATATTTTCGGCAAGGGCCAGCTTGGAGTATATCTCTCAAGACGCTCGACTGCTCGCGGTGAGAGAGCCAGCATACCGTGAGCAGCTTCACCGCCGAGTACCTTCTGCCAGGACCAGGTAACCGCGTCAAGTTTCGACCAGTCCAGTTGCATGGCGAATACCGCTGAGGTTGCATCACACAGGGTCAATCCGGATCTGTCTTTTGCAATCCAATCCGCGTCGGGTACCCTGACGCCAGAGGTTGTCCCGTTCCAGGTAAATATCACATCGCGGTTGAAATCCACGGAATCCAGGTCAGGCAGGTCACCATACTGGGCAGAGATGTCTCTTACATCCTGCAATTTAAGTTGTTTCTGAAGATCTGTTCGCCATCCCTGACCAAAACTCTCCCAGGATAGAACATCAACACCGCGTTCCCCAAGCAACGACCACATCGCCATTTCAAATGCTCCCGTATCGGACGCTGGCACAATACCGAGTCGATAGTCATCAGGGATTTCCAGCACCGATTTACTTTGCGTAATGACTTCGTGCAGTTTTGCTTTCTCCGCCTTGGCACGATGGGAACGACCGAGGCTGTCAAGTGGCAAGTTGCGAATATCCCAGCCTGGACGCTTTGATGTTGGTCCGGAAGAAAAACGAGGATTGTCAGGTTTTACATCAGGTTTGTTCATTAAATTTCTCGTCCACTCTGGTGGTATTCACGGTGGGTTGTTATTGAAGCCGCGTACCTTATCGTAACGAGACAACTCGCTCCAGGGATTTTCTTTCATAGTTTCAATTTTTCATGTTCATGATGGCTTAGAATCTGTTCGTTCTCGAACTGACTCGCTTGTGGCGGAATATATACGTACTATCTGCTCTGCAATAGATTTAGAAGACAAGGTTCTAAATGGATGAGCCACTCAAAATTCGGCTTAATCATGTTAACGTGCCCGCCCTCAGACCTCATTGGTTGGCAGATTGGTATGCGGAGAATTTTGGCTTTCGTTGTGCTTCTCGTAGTCTGGTGAAAGAATGGGCAGTGAGATTTGAAGCTTCTTTGGTGGAAGAAGAAAGTTACTGCGGATTTAAGACAGAAGACCCCAAAGAAAACATGTTTGGAGTATTTTAGGAATCCTGAGAGGGGATTAAAGAAAGCCCGGGATAACCGCTTCATTCATCTACAGGTCGGTGACTTCGAATGACTATCTTCGATTCAAAAATTTTTTGCCTGCAAAGGCCCAGTTCAATTGAAAGATCGAAATGAATAAGCAATACCAGGTCGCGGTACTAATGGCACTGGCAGCCCTGTTTACTCTGGCAGGCTATGAGTTTATTCGCTCAGCATCCACTGTATTGTTCAAGTCCGCTTACGGTGCGGAAAATCTGCCATTGGTGATGGCCGCAATGCCAGTGGTGGTTTTTCTTGGCGTGGCGCTCTACGGTCGGATTTTAAGTGCCCTGGGACCGAGACGCACATTGCTGGTCACATCGTTAGGGTCTGGTCTGCTGATTTTTACCTGTTACCTTTTGGTCGTAAGTGGCAGTAAAGTCGTGACACCCTTTTTGTATCTCATCAAGGAACTCTACATAGTACTTCTGATAGAGCAGTACTGGAGTTACATTAATTCGAGTCTTGCGCCGGATACCGCAAAGAAACTGAATGGTCCGATCACCGGTATTGCAGGATTTGGCGGAGCCCTTGGAGGTACTCTTGTTGGGATGACGGCTGGCGAATGGGGTACCGAAGCGATGCTGTTGTTTGCGTCTGTTTCGGTGATTCCGGCTGCGCTTGTATCAAATCTGACTTATCGGTTGCATGGTGAGCCGGAAGTGCCGACGCTGGTTGAATCCAGTGCTGGTCATATGGGCTGGCACTGGTTCAAAGGGAACCCGACTTTGACCTATCTTCTGGTCATTGTACTGATATCTCAATTGGTTGCGGCGGTACTGGATTTGAAATTTCAGGGCCTGTTGTCTATCCAGTTTGCAGGTAATCCGGATGAGGAAACCGCGTTCCAGGGCTGGTTCTTTGGAACGCTCAATACCAGTGTATTGCTGCTGCAATTTATTATTGCGCCCGTGTTGATGAGCCTGGTTGCTCTGAGGTGGGTTCACATTCTGATGCCATTGATACACGTCACAGCAATCGGCCTGGCGATAGTAGAACCGACGGTTTTTTCCGTTGGCCTGGCTTTCTTTCTTTTCAAAGCCTTTGATTATTCGGTGTTCCGGGCAGCGAAGGAGGTGCTGTATGTACCACTCGGTTTCGATGAGCGCTATCGTGCAAAACAGATTATTGATGTGTTTGGATATCGAACCGGCAAGGGTGCATCATCGGTCGTTATTGTGCTGCTGCAAAGAGCTGGCGTACTGATGAGTAACTATTATCTGGCTGCTGGCTTTATCGCCACGGTGGTCTGGCTGGTACTGATCTTTCCCCTGACCAGACACGCCAAGGCAACACAGGATTGACACCCACTGTCTTTAATCAATCAGAAAATTGGTGTCCAGGCTGCCATCTGCCAGTGCGTTGAGGAGATAAGCCAGTCGATGACCGGCCAGTGTGAGTTGTTGAATGATGATTGGTTTTGCCCTTTCAAAATAGGCCTGCCCAACGTTATCACCAGATTCCAATGTTTGATTTTCAACATTCAGATAGGCGTATTTTCTCGACAGAGCGAATGACTCCTCCATCCACTTGAGAACATTGTGCTGGTCATCGTCGACTGTCTGATTCAACAGAAATTCAAGGCTGCCGGGGTGGTTTAGCCCTGCCTTTTCCAACAGGTTAACGTCCCACATCTTGTGTAGGTTGGTTTTTTCTCCGAACCAGGTGAGTCTAATCTTGTTACCACCCCAGTCCTCCCTATTGCTGACGTGCAGCGGTTGGTGGATATCGCCTACAAAGTGGCCTAAAAATCTCAAGGCAGCGGCTTTTCTGCTTTTTTCTCTTTTACTGCCTGCAGGCGAGTTGAGGTAGCTGAGATTGCGCTGGATGGCGACAGCAATACAGTCGAGTGCGGCACAGTCCCGACCGAAATCTATCTTGTTTTTGTCAGCGGGCACGTTCAGGAAGTGAGCTTCATAGGTACTCGTGTATTTACCGTATTTTGCCTTATCAGCCCAGGTGCAGAGTGAAGCCAGGTCATTCTTCGTGTTTCCATCGAGGAATTCGCCCAGTGCAAGAGTTTGCCTGACGAAGTCGGCTGCTTTCTCTGTCAGGTTCTCCTCTGCAATGGCACAGACCAGTTCATGACCTTCTTTGCCCCAGGCTGAGGCTTGACTAGAAATCAGCAATGCTGCCAGGAGTATCAACAAATTCATTTAACAACCGCCAATATGATTCGATGGGATTCGATAGACTGCCCTAATGCTATTCAGTTTCTTAACAATTTGCGACTCAATATGCTGTAAGTAAGAACACTAACGAACAAAGATACCAGTTTCTATGCAATGCTAGGGGCCCAGACAGACGCAGATCCTTTGTGCCGGGGAAATAGAGATGCAGAGAATCCTCTATCTGTCAGAGCTGCCGAGAGTATTCTTTCGAACACTGCCAAGAGCGTTTTGCTGGGAGCTATTGTCGATGATCGCTTAGTGAATACAGTTTCAGTGGGACGGAGCCACAGGGACACTACTTTGTTTGGGCTCTTTTGACACGCTTGAATCTCGCCGTCAGTCGATAGCACAACATCTGATCAGGCATCTGATTGAAGGCGCTATGGTGAAACAGTGCCAGAGCCTGAAACTTGAAGTGATGAAGTGTAATCATCAAGCTATTAGAGTCTATGGGGGAGCCGGTTTCAGCTGGTGCAATGTGGCGAGGCAACCCTGCGGTTCTTTAAAACCTTGTGGCTGGATTTCAGGTCCGGATGTAGATTCGGATTGAGCAGCAGGATCTTGTCAGCCAGCTTGAGCTGGGATTTGAGATGTGTCACGAATATGCAGGTGATACCAAGTGCGCGAATGTTACCTAATACCTTGACTGCCAGCCTGGCATCCAAATGAGCAGTGCCTTCATCAAGAAAGAGAATCTTTGGCTGCTGGTACAGTGCCCGCGCGATTAACACTCGCTGCATCTGGCCTGCAGATAAATAACCCCCCATTTCCCCCACGGGACTTTCATATGCCATGGGCAAATTGGTGATGTCGTTATGAATTTCCGTTGCAGCGGCAACCTGTTCAATTCGATGCCAATCCACTGGACCTTCGCAAAACATGATATTGCTCTTGATGCTGCCTGCCAGGAGTTGGTCATCCTGCATGACACTGCTGCAGTTCTCCTGGATTGATCTGAGTCCAATACTCCTTATAGAAACCTGATCGAAGCAGATTTCACCATCATCGAAAGTCTGCAGGGACTGCATCAGACTCAAAAGAGTCGATTTACCACTGCCGGAGGGACCAAAAATCGCAATCTGCTCTCCCGGTTGAATGGATATGCTGAGATGCCGGAATATCCAGTTTGATTTCGGGTGGTAGCGAAATGACAGATCAGATATCTGCATGGATCCAGTCAGTGGTCGAACCGGTTGATCGTTTTTTTCACTGGGTTCTAGCAGAATATCTGCAAGCCTTTCGAGGTGGAGAGAGAGCATTAGATAGTTGATGAATTCCCTAACCAGTGACATGAGTGAAGATTGCAGATGGTTCCTGTAAGCAATGAAAGCCAGCAGCATACCAATACTCATTTTACCTTGCAGAACCTGCTGGGCACCGATATAGATCATTGCGATATTTGAGCTACTGAAGATCAGCGAGTTAATCACATCGAGACTGAGCTGCAGCCTGTCCACAGCAATATTAGTGTTAATTGCGTCACAGAATTTGTTTTGCCAGTCACCGCTTCTCTCGATTTCTTTACCATAACGTTTAAAGGTACTTATCGATCGCACTGTCTCCATAAACATCGAATCCGTCCGGGCCTCGGATATCAGATTTTCGTGCATCCTGCTTTTTATTGGCGAAAAGAAAACCAGTTCCAGCAGGAGACTGATACCAATGGTCGTGATCACGAGACATGCCAGCAAGGGAGAATAAACAAAAACGACTGCCAGGGTAGTCACAGCCATCATGCCATCCAACATAACTGAGACAGCGCTACTGGTGATGAAGTTTTGAATGGGGTGCAATGACTGATATCGGGATACGATATCGCCCATGTGTCGTGAGTTAAAGAAACGGACAGGGAGTTGGATCAGATGCTGAAACAAGGTTGCACCAAATTGATAGGATATCTGGTTAGTCAGATAAATTTGAGCCCAACCTCGTATCATTTGTGTAACTGATGAAATGAACGTCAGACAACCGAATCCGAATCCGAGAATGATCAGTAAATCGATGTCTCTCTTGACCAGGACCTCATCAATAACGAGCTGGGTATAAAAGGGACTTAACAGCGTGATGAGCTGCAGGATAAGGGCCAGGATGAGAATCTGTATTAATACTGGTGTGATTCCCTGAACGTTCTGAAGGAAGTTTCTGATACCAAAATGTGTTCGAGAATCGCCGGATTGGAACTCATTGTTTGGAGTGATTTCCAGGACGACTCCCGTGAAATGACGGCGTATTTCCGCCAGGGACAGCTTACGTCTTCCAATAGCTGGGTCGAGTATCACGATGGTATTGCGTCTGGATGGCTTAAGGACGACGTAATGATTGAAATCCCAGTGAAGAATGACGGGCTGTTTGAACTGGCTCAGTTCTTCAGGCTCACAGCGAATTGCTCGGCTGCTGAAGTTTTGACTGCCTGCGGTACGCATCATCTGAACCAGACTGGAACCCTGACCGTCAATGTGACAGCTGCGTCTCATGGACGACATATCCTGGTGATAACCATAGTATGAGGAGATCATGGCGATACAAGCTAAACCACATTCAGCATTCTCGGCCTGAAGAATCAGTGGCAGGTTATGAGAGCCCGAGAGTTTTAGTTGCTCAAACATATGAGCCTCTGACCGCCAGCAAAGGCTCCAGTAACCAGGCGAGCAATGAACGTCTCTCCAGAATGATATTTGCTCTAACCGACATGCCTGGCTTCAGCTTGAGCTCATTGCCATAGGCAGTGATGGTTTGCTTAACCAGGGCGACATTAGCAAGATAAAAGGTTCCCTCTAACGGTATTTCGAAAGGCAGGTCTTGAGGATGTATGGGGTGATCGGTAATCGAGAGTACTTCCCCGGGATGAGTGCCAAATTGTGTATGTGGATATGCGTCGTATTGAAGGTTGACTGGCTGTCCTGCTCTTATAAAACCAATGGCCTGATCAGGAATAAGCAGTCGTACATAGATTGGATCTCCCGTCGATGTGAGGATTAACAGTGACTCTTTCGGTGCAACAGTTTCACCAGGGAACTTGAGAATCTTGCTAATCTGTCCATCCGCAGGTGTTGTAAGTGTCTGCTCTCTGCTTGCAAACCACTGTTCTCTGGCCTGAGTCAAATGTATCTTCTTTTCTGTGATTTCAATGATCTTGAGATCGCTTCTTGTGGTTGCATCCTGCTTCTCGATTTTCACTTGCGCGAGATCACTTCGATTTCTGGCTAACTCTAACGTCAGTTCCTGTTCCCGTTGTCTGGCGTTCAGCAACTGATCCTCAAACAGACTCAATTCCAGTATCGAAAGGAATCCCTGTCGCTGCAGTGGAGTTGCCTTGTTAAGTCTTTCTGCAAAACGTCTTATTCGTGTTTGTTGAATTTGCGAAATCATTTTCAAACTTTTTCGTGATTTATTCAGTCGCACCTCTGCGGCGTTGAGTCGCGACATCTCCTGGAGCAGCAGGTGCTGGACATTCTCTAGTTGCTGGTCGGCGGCCAGTAAAAGTGCGTCGTAGTTTCTGTCATCATCAATTGCCGTTGCTACCTGGGATCTGATAACTGCAAGGGGAGCGCCCTCATATACATACTGGCCCTCCGTCACCAGGAGATGACTTAAAGTCCCGATGCGCTCCGGTGCGATTCTCACGGTTTTGGAAAAGAGATATCCCTGCACTGTGGCCTTTCGCAGATAAGTTTGTGTGGCTAACAGATAGATGCCCAACACAAGGGTGAACAACAGAATCCAGGCGATTATGTGAAATCCTGGTGGTGTCAAAAGCCGTGGATTACCAAAGCCTGCCTTGCCAAGGTGAATCAGTGATTGTTGTGTATAAAGTGACTTCGCCATTTTGTGTCCGGAACAGAGACACTAATCTTGCCGGGAACAGCCAGTAAAAGAACAGTTCAGGTAGATCAGAGTGCTGTGAGAGATATCGTGAATTATCTGTGGGTGGTAAGAGTGCTGTTAGAGAGATTGTGCACTCAGTTTTGCAACTTTCTCGTTCATCAGATCGAGATGTTTAACCAAACCTTTATGATATTGTCTTTCAGTCTCTCCCGGATGGTTGGCACCCGTTCAATGAGGAACGATACCTCCCCAAAGAAACTGCCTGAAACAATATCGCCAGTGGCTCAGCTTCTCTTGAGTGTAGCCACTCCTGTGTGAATAGACCGAACGGATGGCAGAAATCACAAAGATTGAACGACTTAAAGTGGTGACGCGTAGACGTTAAGTCGGTAGTCTGTCCTTCACCTATTTGATTGAGAACCGAGGATTAAAATGAGCAATAATAGTTTGTTGGCAGGCAAGGTGGCAGTGGTAACAGGTGCCAGCCGAGGAATTGGCGAAGCAATCGCGATTCGTTATGCAATGGAAGGGGCCAGGGTTATTGTCTCGGCGCGAACGCTGGACGATGGTGACCATGTCCTGGAAGGCAGCATTAATTCTGTAGTTAAACGCATTCAGGATATGGGCGGTGAAGCGCACGCGCTACGTTGCGACCTGGCGATCGAAGCACATAGAGAAAATCTCATCAGGGAGACAGAAGCAGTGTTTGGGCCTGTAGATATCCTGGTGAATAATGCCGCCGTGACTTACTTTGTCCCGGTCGAACAGTTCAAAAAGAAGCACTATGATCTGATGCTGGAGGTTCAGGTGTATGCACCTTTTCATCTGGTGCAGCTTTGTCTGCCGGGAATGATAGAACGAAAATCAGGATGGATCCTCAATATCTCGTCTCATGCGGCTATACATCCTGCGAAAGATACCGCTGGAAGAGGGGGGACCGTATACGGTATGTGTAAAGCAGCACTTGAGAGGTTTACGACAGGTCTTGCAGCAGAGGTTTATGAACATGGAATTGGCGTCAATGTTATATCGCCAGGGCTGGTCGCAACACCAGGTGTGGTTTATCACAATTTAATAACAGACAATACCCCCAAGGAAATGATCACGCCGGTTGAGCATATGGCGGAAGCCTGCTTAAGGCTTGTTCATGGGGATGCAAACGACATCACTGGTAAGATTACTTACGCTGTGGACGTGCTGAAAGATTACAAGCTGGAACCAGCTGATCTGGGAAGCTGACCGGGCTTCAGGCGAGTTGCATTGGAATCCTGGCAAATTTTTTACCGATTGTTGACATATCAAAAGGGCTCAACTGATAGACGTAGTAGTTTAGCCAATTAGAGAAGAGCAAGTTACCGTGACTCTTCCAGGTAACTATTGGATCCTGTTTAGGATCATTGCCGGGAAAATAATTTTCAGGAATTGCGGGCGCCAGTCCGGCGCTTAGATCACGTTCATATTCGCCCTTTAGACATAGGGGTTCGTATTCGGAGTGGCCGGTAATAAACAATTGGCGACCATCTTTTCTAGCCGCAACGTAGACGCCGGCTATGCCGGAGGCGGCAACTATCTCAATCTCCCTTAAAGTAGCAATATCGTCATAAGGAACTTCTGCATAACGTGAATGAGGTGCATCGAATACATCATCAAATCCTCGAACGATCGGCGACAGAGGTTTAACCAGATGGTGAGGATAAACTCCTGAAATCTTCTCCTTCAGGATGCGCTTCTCTATATCGTAGAGATGATACATGGCTGCCTGGACGGCCCAACACAAGAACATGGTTGAGGTGACATTCGTGGTAGTCCAGTCCATGATCGTTTTCATATCGTCCCAAAAAGAGACTTCGGTGAATTCTTTTTGTCCCAGGGGCGCACCTGTAATGATCATGCCATCATATTTATTGTGACGGACATCATTGAAAGATTTGTAAAATGTTTCCATGTGTTCGATCGGTGTATTCTTCGAAGGTCTTTCATTGATGCGCATCAGTTCCACATCTACCTGCAGAGGGGAATTCGCCAGCATTCTCAACAGGTGTATTTCTGTTTCAATTTTCTTCGGCATCAGGTTCAGAAGAAGTATTTTCAGAGGTCGTATGTCCTGATGTTCAGCATCAGAACTCGAGATACAGAAGATATTCTCACGCTGTAATACGTCTGATGCTGGCAGATTGTCTGGAATTCTTATTGGCATGGGACCCTCAGGGGTTATGTACATATCTCACGCGCAGGCAAAAAAAAACCCACTGGCTTTTGCTAAAGTGGGCTTTTGGGCTCTCTTTAGCGGTATTTGTATTGCGCCCGCAAGCTGAACTCAAATCGGCGCTGTGTGGCTATTATATGATAATAAACTCGCAGGTCAATCCGGGTGGCAATCCTGGCGAATCACAACTGACTAGCCGGGTTGTCCAAAACGGGCCTGTAATCGTTGCATGCCTGCAATCCAGCGATCATAGTCGGATGTTTTTCTCTGCATATACGTCAGAACCTCAGGGTGTGGAAGAACCAGAAATGTTTCGTCTCGAATAGCATCCATTACGGAGTCGCATAATTGTTCCGGTTCGATCATCCCGTCAATACCAGCGACCCCACCGTTTTCTGAGTTAGCAGTCATGGCAGTTCGAACAGCCTGTGGGCACAAGGCGGATACTTTAATTCCCTGACCTCCATAGGTTATCGCGAGCCATTCTGCGTAACTGACTGCAGCATGTTTGGTCACTGCGTAAGGGGCGCTGCCAATCTGTGTGAGCAATCCAGCGGCAGAAGCTGTGTTAAGAATGTATCCATCGCCTCGACGCAGCATACTAGGAAGCGCCGCCCTTGTGGCGTAAACGTGAGCCATCAAGTTGATTTCCCAGATTCGCTGCCAGTCGTCGTTGGGTGTTTCTGGTCCACCACCGACACCAATACCCGCGTTGTTGCAGAGAATATCTATCTGCCCTTGTGCAGATTCAACAGATTGAATCAGTGAAATAACTTCTTCTTCAACGGCAACGTCGGTTTTTACAGCCTGGGCTCCAATATCTTCGGCAACTTCATGTAACTGCTGTTCTTGCAGATCTGCAATTACGACGTGTTTAGCACCCTCGGCAAGAAAGCGTGTCGCCATGGCCTTTCCGATTCCACTTGCACCTCCGGTGATAACGGCTATTTTATCTTTGATATCCATTGATATGCCTGTTAATGAAAAATTCAAGCGTCTCATATTTAACGTTGGACTGGAAGATATCTTAAATACTGATAACTTGAGCGTCGAAACAGGCCGAAATCCAGGCCATCATGCCTGGTTAATACAGGTTATCAAATCGATTAATAGCGAATTCTCTGGTTCGGTAATTGGTAATTGCCGTACATAGCCTGGCGATTATCCTCTGTACCGGTTACAACGAAATAATGGATGAACCGACTATCAGTCAAAATGGCATTCAGGGCCATATGGTTAAACCAATCAATAGCAGAGAACTCATACACAGCATTGAAGAATTACTGGAATCAATCTGATTGTTGTCAATTGATTCTAATGATTGCCAGCAGTCAAGGTGACGATTTGCCCAGGTTCAGAGATAAGTTCATTAGCTCCGGCATCAATGAGTTCCTGCCGATCACGAAAACCCCATAACGCACCAACCGCATACATGTTGGCAGCGAGTGCTGTTTCAATATCCATTGCCGAATCACCAATTAATGCGATCTCTTCCGGATCAAGCTGGAAATGTCGTGCAATTGAAATCGCGCCAGTCGGATCTGGTTTGTGAGGCACGTCAGGGGAGTGACCCTGAATCAGTTCAAACTCAGTATTAGGAAAGAAAAAATGAATGCACTGGGTTGTGAACCGGTGATCCTTATTTGACAGAACGGCAATCTTGGTTGTGTTTTCCTTCAAACGAGCCAGAGACTCATTGACACCTGGGTAAACCGTCACATCTCGATGCCAGGAAGTCTGGTAGTCGGCCTGCTGTATTTCCAGGGCGTTGTTGATAATTTCCTCAGATTGTGCAGAAGAGGGCAGGCATCGGGATATGCACATGCGTGCCCCATTGCCAATAAAATAACGGTAGGCATTGATTGGGTGCGATGGATAATTTAGCTGAGCCAGCATTCGGTTGTGTGAGCTGCCAACGCTATGCAAGGTATTCAGCAGCGTACCATCAAGATCGAAAATAATGCCTTTGAGAGTTGGATTGGATTGCATAGTCATGCTCATTCAAAACACATCCTACGAGATTCTCCTTTGAGGATGTCGACAATGGCTAGATATCCTGGTTCTCATTATACGGTAGTAATGAGGGGTTCAGGTCTGGTGCGGTCGAAGGCTCGACAGCATCTGATCGCGACAAGTGGGCATTCAGCTGATTCTTAATCTCAACAAGATCACAGGTCTGATCGTGAATAGCCCTGATTAACTGTCGTGCGAAGAGAGGCCCGATGGGTAGTTCGTTCGCGCCAACTGATTGTTCAGGCAGTGCGTAGTAGCCAAGCGCGTCTTCAACGATACGCACCAGACTGGTTGCCATGTTATTCACATGGATCTGAGAAATATAAGTTGCAGTAGTTTTGTCAATCGAGTCGTGCTGAACTTTGACGCCATCAAGTTCAATTCTTACTTCTGTGATCTGATCAAGCAGACTTAAGTCCTCGCTGAGCCCGAGGTCGCTGAGGATTTCCTCGGTCAGCAACAGGTTTTCTTCCACCTTGACAATGTCACCAGACATAGAAAGTCAGTTCTGAATAGCAGATGTGGGTTGCTGCGGTGATCTCCATATCAGGCATCGAGCATCTCATGCGTCATCAGCGATTGGTTTCTGATGCACGACAAGGGTTCTTGCCATCTTATCGTGCCAGCCTTGCTTTCGCCGATCCAGCCCAATCCAAACAAAGCCAAGTCCGAAAATAAAGAAACTTGGAATGTAACCCAGGGCTCTGATCAGAAGTTGAATATTGGATGCAGTATGCAGGTCTGAGGCGTTGACAATGTAAGCCTTGATAAGGAGTTTGCCGGGCGTCGCTGCGAAATACTTCCACAGAGCGATGATAAGTACCGCCATGAGCACGAGTGCCAGATAAATTTTTATCTGAAGTTCGTTTAAGTAAACTGGATCCGCCAACCTGTCAATATCTATGGTCAGGAATGCTCCGAGGAATGGTGTGGTAAGAACAGCGCCTGCAACATTGTCGATCAGAAACGCAAAAGCCCGGGCCCAAAAACCAACATATCGAATCGGTGGGGCATCACTATTTGTCATTCTCATCCTTTAATTTTATCAGCAATGATTTAGCTTCATTAATACGAGCGGCGAGAAAAGTTGACCCGCCCCGATCTGGGTGTACCTTTTGAATAAGCCGACGGTGTGCGTTAACAATATCTTCCCTGGATGCACCCTCTTCGAGTCCCAAAATCGCAAGGGCCTGACTTTCATTCATTTCGTCAACTGTGCCAGTAATCTGTTCCGAAGAATCCTCCTCCTTCCATTCTGGATAAGTACGGTCCAGGTAAGCCATCAGTACGTTGACTGAATCCTGATCGTCGCGGCACTCTTTAAGAAGATTCAGCAATTGATTTAACTGGAGCTGTGACAAAAACTGATTGCTGAATTGACCGATGAGTATCTGCCCATCCAGATCACCACTGTCATGATCCAACCTCATATCAAAGTAGTTGGTCTGAATCTTCGATGTCTGGCCTGACTGTTGTCTGCCTGTCAATCCTCCGCCAGTAAATTGATTGAACTGCCCGCTAATATTACGGAACATGGTAACAGCCTTGAAAATACGGAGCCCATTACGCAGCAGTATGGACAGAAATGGCATCATTCCACCGATTAGAACGAACAACCAATGCAGCCTGCCGGACAAGCCAAGATAGACCAGTGCCAGGCCGGCCAGGGCAAGTAAATAGATGCCGAAGAATTGACGTACTGGTATTTTCTTTTTTCGCAGAGAGAAGCGAAGCGTAATAAAGATAATCGCAGCAAGTCCAAGGAATGTGACTAGTTGAATCAGAACCATTAACCTTTCAGTTGTTGTGTCAGCAGTTGAACATGTCTACCCTTTTTCTTGCTCAGATTTTCAAGTGCAACCCGACCGCCCACAGCAAACACAGCGACCGCAGTAAGAAGTTCTTTTAGCTGATGGGCACTGTTAAGGTCAAAAGGTGCATATGCACCACCTGAAAGACGGGCTATTTCGCGAAAAATATGCTCAACCTGAGGGTCTCTGCCTTCCTGGAAGATAAATACGGGAACGTTCATGACCCCGAATTGACCTGCAAGGTTGCACAGTCCATCTGCACTTTCTTCCATGGCATCACCAATGAAAACCAGCGCTTTGATTGACTCACGTTTCATTTCCGCAAGCCCGTGTTTGAGCACTTTGGAAATTTGAGTATGCCCCCCAAGGCAGCGAACACCCGTCATTTCTCGCAGCAGGGTTGAGGTGTGCTTGTGCCACTGACTGGCATGAAATTCATTGAATCCACGATAAAAACAGAGCTGGATGGAAAGGCCGCCCAGATCTGCAGTTTCTTTAAACATCTGAGCCTGAAGCTGACTGGCTGTATCCCATGTCGGTGATCGACTGAGGGTCGCATCCAACGCGAAAACAAGTCTGGCAGGCTGGTCGCCAGGAACAGGGGCTGGCGTCCGTGCAACCTTCTTGAGAAATTCGGTTACATTTTTGTTGCCGGAGACTAGTTTCTTGTTGTCACTCACTTGTACCATCCATCATGAATGATTAACGTTGCATAGTGAAGGTTATGGTTTTAAGCGATGTCTAGCAACCAATCAACAAATAAACTGGTCGTGGCTACCTCAAGCAGCGCACTGTTTGACTTACATGAAAGTGACAAAGTGTATCGCGAACAGGGTTTGCAAGCCTATGCCGACTATCAGATTGCCCGCGAAACTCAACCACTGGAACCCGGGGATGCCTATTCGCTGGTTAAGAAGCTCCTCAGGCTCAATGAGCTTCTGGAGACCGAGGAAAGGGTTGAGGTCATTCTGTTGTCCCGTAATACGGCTGACACGGGATTGAGAGTATTTAATTCAATATTCCATCATAACTTACCGATCACAAGGGCAGCTTTTACGGGTGGTGCAGAGCCCTATAGATATATGGCGCCTTTCGGCTGTCAGCTCTTTCTGTCGACCAACGCCGATGACGTAAGAGAAGTTCTGGATCATGGCATGGCTGCAGCCAGTATCCTGCCGTCTGCTAAATCAAATAATGATGGCGATACACTCAATTTTGCGTTTGATGGTGACGCTGTGTTGTTCTCGGATGAGGCAGAGAAGGTTTATCAGTCAGAAGGATTGCAGGCGTTTGCACGTAGTGAACAAAGGTCGGCTGATGAGCCGATGATGGGGGGGCCATTCAGACCTTTCCTCGCCGCGCTGCATGATCTACAGAGTGAATTTCCCAAAGAGAAGAGTCCAATCCGCACAGCACTCGTCACGGCAAGATCTGCACCCGCTCACGAAAGGGTAATCAAAACGCTCAGAGAGTGGAATATACGTCTGGATGAATCACTGTTCCTTGGCGGCATGAAAAAAAGTGATTTCCTTCTGGCATATAATGCAGATGTGTTTTTTGATGATCAGGCTGAACATTGTCAATTGGCCAGTGCGGTGACAGCAACCGGGCATGTTCCTCACGGCATCACTAATATGAAAGAGAAAGAGTAACATTGGTGCAATATCAGACTAGAAAAATACCACCTTAACACCTGCGCCAAACAAGGTGGTTGCGAGAATCGGGCGCAGTACCCTGTCTGGGATGTGCCGGGCCAGTCTTGCGCCGAGGAAGACTGCGGGCAGAGAGCCGGCAATCAAAGCTCCTAGCAGATAGAGATCAACATTCCCCAGCATTAAATGTCCAAGACCAGCAAAAAGTGTCAGTGGCACGGCATGCGCAATATCAGTTCCAACGATATTAAGACTCTTTAGCGTCGGGTACAGAATCATTAATAATGCCGTCGCGATCGCACCGGCGCCGACCGAGGATAGCGTGACAAGAACACCGAGTAGCAGTCCCATCAAAGGTGTGAGCCAGTAGATCTTATCGGATGTTAGCGGGGCAAGTTTAGAGGCGAAGTATGACAGGCGCGAATGGAAGATGATCACAGCTGAGGTAAGTATCAAAGTTATCCCGAGGGCCAGTGAAATGATGCCAGTATAGTTTTCCGGAGAATGGAACCAGCTCTGCAGGGTATAGATGGTAACTGCACTTGCCGGGATACTACCGAGTGCGAGAAGAATAACCAGGTCCCATCGGATGCTTTTCTGTCTGGCATGGGCTATCACACCACCGGTTTTCGTGACAGCGGCATAGAGCAAATCAGTTCCAACGGCAACATGGAGCGGAAAGCCAAATGCAAGTAGCAGAGGAGTCATTATTGAACCACCACCGATGCCGGTTATCCCTATCGCTAATCCAACCGACGCGCCAGCGGCGATGTAAAATACCAGGTCCAATGAATGTACTCGACTGTATGTTTTGAGTTGTAAATTTAAGGGAAAGTATCTATTCTGGAAAAGAATATTTACTAATATTTTTAGACGAATAGTGAATATCTTGCGAGTGCCAAAGGATTGATTTGCGATGAAACTTCAACAACTAAGATACATTTGGGAAGTCGCCCATCACGAACTTAATGTTTCGGCGACGGCACAGAGCCTCTACACATCTCAACCTGGTATCAGCAAGCAAATACGACTATTGGAAGACGAGCTCGGCGTTGAGGTCTTTGCCCGCAGCGGCAAGCATCTGACCAGGGTAACGCCTGCTGGCGAGACAATCATTGAGAAAGCGGGTGAGATATTAAGGATAGTTGAGAGTATCAAGCAGGTTGCCCAGGAGTTCAGCAACGAACAAAAGGGCAGTTTGTCGGTAGCAACGACCCATACCCAGGCAAGATATGCCTTGCCACCAGTGATCGAAAATTTTATCAGTCGTTATCCCGATGTTTCCTTACATATGCATCAAGGCACACCTATCCAGATTGCTGAAATGGCCGCAGATGGTGCTGTGGATTTTGCTATCGCAACAGAAGGCCTGGAATTGTTTGGTGACCTCGTCATGTTGCCTTGTTATAAATGGAACCGTTGCATTATTGTCTCAAAAGATCATCCGCTGGCCAATGTGACGAATATCTCACTGGAAGATGTAGCGAACTATCCCATCGTTACCTACGTTTTTGGATTCACGGGCCGGTCAAAACTTGATGAAGCTTTCATGCATCATGGGTTAGCGCCTAAAGTCGTTTTCACCGCAACCGATGCGGATGTGATCAAGACCTATGTGCGACTTGGACTGGGCATCGGCATCATTGCCCAGATGGCTTATGACGCTGAATTGGATAGTGATCTCGTTGCGCTTGACGCGAGTCATCTTTTTGAAAGCAGTACGACAATGATCGGCTGTCGTCGTGGTACTTTCTTGCGTGGGTACATGTTCGAGTTTGTTGAACTCTTCGCCCCTCACCTGACGAAGGAAATCGTCGAAGAGGCGTTCGAAAGGCATAATCGTGCTGAACTCACACAACTGTTCAGCGATCTTGAGTTACCCGTCAGATAAAATCCAGATCGGGATTGTCATTAAGCGTTTCTTTGCCCTTGTCCACGCTGGAGCTTTCTTTGCCTAGTACTTCTTTGGCGAACTTGAAATAGACGGTGTAGACCTTTTCTTCTCCATTCTCATGGTCGACCACAAAGAACGGCGCACGCTGAACCTCCAGTTCCTTCGCGAGAACCATCCCGGCAGAATCCGGATCTCGCTCATCTGCGATGAGGGTTTCAGAGATACGACCCATGTTTCCAGACTTTACCAGTTGCTTTTCAACGTCAGCACACTTTTGGCAGGGCTCCCCGTTGGCCAGTATTTTTTTAACGAATGTTATGTGCATTCAGTCAGTTCCTCCGCTAGACCCTTGAAAGAAAGAACAGGTCAGATTCTGGTTAATTCTCATTCAGGCGCGCCATATCGAGAAGCGGGCTTTCTGATGACGTCATGATTGTTACCCCGATGCGGTTGAACTGCCTTACGTTCACCCCTCGAAATGAATACTTATGGTTCGAAGCGAGTTAGTCAGTGATATTGATTGCGTGAAGACCACATTCCTTTTTGGTTGCTTCCTCCCACCACCAGCGTCCCGCTCTTTCGTGTTCGTTCGGTCCTGTGGATCGGGTGCAGGGCTGACAGCCAATGCTCAGATAACCCTGGTCGTGGAGCTTGTTGTAAGGTACGTCATTCGCCCGAATGTACTCCCAGACTCTGGCTGAACTCCACTCGGATAGCGGATTGTATTTTGTCAGTGTTTTTTCTTCGGTCGAGAAGGCGGAGTCTTCCTGTTCCTGGGGCACAGCATTTCTGCTGGGACTCTGATCCTTCCTCTGGCCTGTGACCCAAGCGTCAACATTCTTGAGAAAACGGCGCAGTGGTTCAATCTTTCGGACACCACAACATTCATGATGGCCATCCTGATAAAAACTGAATAATCCTTTCTGTTTTACGAACTGAGATACGGCCTCACCGTCAGGACTCAAAACATCGATTTCTATACCATAGTAGTCTTTGACCTGTTCAATGAATTGATAGGTTTCAGGGTGCAACCGACCTGTATCCAGCGAAAATACCCGAATCTCATCAGATAGATTGCACGCCATATCAATAAGCACAACATCTTCAGCACCACTAAACGATATTACGACCTTGTCGTGAGAATCGAACGCATGCTTGATGACTTCAGCGGGTTCAGGTTTTGACATTTCGGTAATCCAACTTAAATCGGTGTTAAGCCTAGCAAACTAGCCACTCAATTGAGAAATCTCTTTACGACATATACAAATAACCAGTTAAGATATTTACTGGATGGAGTAGCGAGCCAGGAATACAGTGTTTTCTTGCCTAGTATGAGTTTCCCGTGAAACAATCCGCCACTTCCTGGCAGTTAAAATAAGTCGAATCCATGGATGTTGTTTGTTTAGATCTGGAAGGTGTACTGATTCCCGAAATTTGGATTGCGTTTGCAGAAAAAACGGGGATTGATGCCCTGCGTGCAACTACCAGAGACGTTCCTGACTACGATGAACTCATGGGTCAACGGTTGAGGATTGTTAAGGAAAACAATTTCAAGCTGGGTGATATTCAGAAGGTTATCGAGGAGCTTGAGCCATTGCCTGGTGCAGTTTCGTTCCTCGATGATTTGAGAGAACATTACCAGGTCATCATCCTTTCGGATACCTATTACGAGTTCACCAGGCCCCTGATGAAACAGCTGAATTGGCCGACGCTGTTTTGCCACAAACTTGTCACCGACCCTGAAGGGTATGTGACCGGTTATAAGCTGAGGCAGCCTGATCCGAAACGAATGTCTGTGAAATCGCTGCATCAGCTTGAGTTTCAGGTATTTGCGGCGGGAGATTCGTATAATGATACGACCATGCTCAGTGAAGCAGATATGGGTTTTCTTTTTCGCGCACCTCAAAAGGTCATTGATGAATTTCCTCAATTCGCAACGACCACCGAATACTCTGAGTTAAGGATACTGATTGACCGGGCAAGCGGGGCGGGTGCACCAGACGCTCCCAAACCATAAGTGCTGCTGATAATCCCATGAGTTGAAGTTGCAAACCGCAGCCAGGCGATTTTTAGTTTATGTCTGGACCAGAAAAAACTGGAAGAGACCCCTGTTCACTAACTTATGGGTATGCTGGTAATCTAGAGAACGATCACCGGCTCAGTAAACGAGGCTGAGGAAACGATGACAGTTGAAGTTAACGGCATTGCTCATATCCAGCTCACTGTGAGCGATGCAGAGAAGTGTCTGCCTTTCTGGGAAAGGTTTTGTCACTTCCTGGAAATGAAAACCCTGATCAAAGGCGATGATGTTATTTACTGCATCGGTAGTCGAACAGGCATTCTGGTCAGGGGGGCGCCAGCTGACAAGCGTTCGGACACATTTGACCAGGATCGATCAGGCCTGCACCATTTTTGTTTCCGGGCACGGTCCAATGAAGATGTTGATTCAATTCATGAATTTGTAAGCGGCGAAGCAACCGCCAGGATTGTTCACGGGCCACAATATGATGAGTTTGCACCTGGTTACTATTCAATTTTGTTTGAAGATCCGGATGGTATTCGAGTTGAGATAAATCATGTCCCCGGAAAAGGACATTTCGGTGAGGCTGGCCGACTTGGAGAGAAAGGGGCAGGCCCGGCTGATATCTTTAATGCCGACGGTCTTTTAGACAGCGATTAGCTTCAAGGCCAGATTAGATTCCGTCTGCTCTTTCTGGTTCCCCGTTCCAGTTCCCTGTTATGCCGTATCGAGATGCCCTGAAGTGATTGTGGTAATCCATCGCTTTTGCAATATAACGCCGGGTTTCGGGGTAGAGAGAGACTCCGTGATACTAGTCCACTGCCGTGCTCCCTGCATTGTATGCGGCGGGTATCAAAGGTAGTTTGCCGGAATATGTCCCGCGTCGGTCAGAGAATCCCTTTTTGCGACAAGCCGATAATCCTTGCTGGTGTGTGATGGTCTGTCTGTCACCATTCGCTCTCCGTTCGGGCCACGATAGATGTAAACCTCGGCAAAAGCCGGCGACGTCAGGGCGAGCAGGTGAGAGTGGTAAAGATATGTTTTCCTGGCATAAACTTGTAAGCAAATCGTTTGGCGCCATTCTTTGGGGTCTAGAAAATAATATTGAGTCGTCAAAGAAGTCACAAATCGCTTCAAAACGCAGGATGAGGGTCACTTGAGGATCAGATCTTAAGTTGACGCAGATTTGGATCTCGAAGTCCGCTGTCCCAGGCAGAACGGAACAGGCGGCGAAGGCGGTTATTCTCTGCAATATCTCGAAAATTGGCATAGCCTTCATAGATCTCGCTGTCTTGTCTGTAGATCACACCTGTACCATCGACGACAATGAATTCGTGGTTTGATGAGCGCAGTTCCGGATGGACGATCTTTATGCCGATTGATGATGACAGCTTTCGGGCTACCTCCAGTAGGACGTGGCCATTCTTCACAACGCGATGGGAGTCATAGAGCAGAATCTCGATTGACGTATAACGGTTTCTCCTCGCCAGAACTGAGCAGATTTCCTTCAGTTCCTCCTTATCGAATAATTTATGATCCAGCACCGGTGATAGAATTTTGATTGACTGGGTTGCCTGTTTGCACATCTCAATAATAACTCGTCGGAATTCGCCCTCCCTCCTCAACAGCAGAAAGCGATCATCAGTACCCAGACGGTATACCGTGGCATCTTCCTGACTATAGGGATTGCCTTCACTTTCCGATGGTTCATGCTGGAATACATCTTCATAGTCAATATGGCGGAAATATTCTTGATACTCCAGTTCATGGTCGACGGATATCTCTCCTCTGGGCTGATATCCTGCTTTTCGATAAAAGTAATCGGTTGATGTCAAAGCTGGTAATCGGATCTCGGTCAATCCGAAGCGCTGTGCCTTGCCAAATGCGGCTTCCAGTAAAGCAAATCCAGTCCCTTTGTTTCTAAACCCCTGGTGAACCGCAAGCCGACTGATGTTTCCTTCAAGATCCATTCGTATCACACCGATGGTTTGACCGTCTGCAGACTGGGAATGGAAGTGAATGCTGGACTGATCGTCTTCATCCTCAACCATGGTGTTCGGCAAACCCAGTTCCGAAACAAACACAGAGCCTCTCAGGGATCTGATGACCTTTCCGTGGCTGGGCCAATCCACTTCAGCCGTATCATAGTTCCGGCTAGTCACGTCAGGCAGGATCCCTGTCGCGACTTTTTTCTGAGTGGGCGTCTGAGGCGGGTTCAGGTTCCTGGTCATTCTGAAGTGGATAATACCAGCCTCAAGAAATTCCTCGCCTTCTGGTTCAAAGCCAGATTTCTTATAGAAGTCGAGGGCATGAGCTTGTGCGTTGAGAAATACTGAAGTAAAACCAAGCTGCAGGGCTTTCTCGACTGCTTTTTCGAGCAGGGCTGCTCCGATATGCAAACCTCTGAATTC